>Ga0268276_1000114_pt1 | contig 94557 bp, 85 predicted proteins | sample saktaG_4_FD_190145 | JGI IMG/M metagenome (GOLD analysis project Ga0268276, IMG submission 190145) | Saline water microbial communities from Sakinaw Lake, British Columbia, Canada - sak_2010_1_5_45m | ecosystem: Environmental > Aquatic > Non-marine Saline and Alkaline > Saline ... | reverse complement strand
GGCCTGGTTTTCTCTACTACGCCCAGCCTGGCTCTTCACGGGACCCTCACCAAATTCCTCCCCGCCCTCGAATACCGTTTCGCGAAGCATCTCGCCATCTTCGGCGGCCCTACCTATAACTTATATGTGTTTGACGACACCCGAACCTTCAAACCCAATGGCATTGCACCCTATACTTTCTTCGACCAGATCAAGGGGTATCAGAGGTTGCAGATGTGGGTAGGGGGGACGTTGGGGGTCAGGTTCTGATTTAGCACCAAAGGTGCGAAAATCATAAGCTCTGAGCATCGACCTGAGCTTGAGGATGCAATACCAAACCAGCCCCAACGGGGCGTAATCATCAATCCCAGACGTATCGTTCATCATAGCTAATATCATTCTCTTCGAGAAACGCACGGTATTCAACCTTAAAAGATTTTTTCCCATGATGGTCAGCCTGCGTCGAGATGTAACGTATTAACCGGTCTGCCTGGATTGGATTTACCGAAAAGCTAGCATACCCATTTTGACAGTTACATTCCAGATTCTTGCAGATACCAACTAGGTAACTGAACAACTCTTCTTCTAGCGACTGGGTAATCAAAGGTTGTCGGTGCTTTGTGCTGAAGATGATGTGGATGTAGTTTTTTACTAACGATTGTGGCATGATTATAAAGATTACGCCCCGTTGGGGCTTATGTGTCTAACTCGCTCCACCTACTCAGGCCTAAGCCCGGGGTAATAAGTCTTACCCTAACCCTCGGGCTACCTCCCGAGGTCATTGATCATCACCCCTTTGGGGTTTGTGTAACTTCGTGATTCCTTCGTGGCCCTTCGTGAAATAATCTGCGAGAACTTCTCATCGATTAATCCGGAAAAGGACCAAAAGGTAAGACCTTCCCTAAATTTTTTTTATCCCCGATAGGGGTACATCTACATATGGTTGTCATCAGAGTATAGAACAACTAAATCAACAACGAACCCAATTCTAAAACTTAAGAACTAAGTAGCATGAAAAGAGTACCATTCACAACGTTGACTCTCGCCATATTGAGTTTATTCCTTTTTAGTAGCTCAATCACTGCACAGGAGGCGCTAGAAGAGCCTACACAAGCTGAAGGTGACTCCACCAAATCAAAAACGAGGGCGTTTCAACTAAGTTTTATTACACCACTTGGTACCAACGGACTAAACTCCTGGGACATCACAAACAAATTTTCGTTCAACATCCTTACCGGTTATGCAGGTGGACTGAATGGAACCGAGTTCACGGGCCTTGTTAGCGTCCTGAAGGGAAACATGAGAGGTGCCCAGTTCGCAGGCCTCGGCCATGTGGTTCTGGGGGAGACCAAAGGGGCTCAGTTTTCCGGGCTTTTTAATGTTGGCATCAAACAGGCTCATGCCTGGCAATTCGCCGGATTCATTAACATGGTAACCCTGGAGACCAAGGGACTGCAATGTGCAGGATTTACCAATATCGTGACCGATTCACTCTCTGGCGTTCAGATCTCCGGCTTTGGAAATATAGCAACACAGCGGGTAAAAGGGTTCCAGGCTTCCGGCTTCGGGAATTATGCCAAAGGAGGCAAAGTCACACAGATGAGCGGATTTACAAACATCACCGTTGGGAATAATGCCGGGTTGCAGATCACCGGTTTTGGGAATATCAATACGAGAGAGATGAAGGGTGCTCAGATTGCAGGGGCGACCAATATCAATGGAGGCCATCTGAAAGGGATGCAGATCTCCGGACTCTTTAACTATGCCCGGAAGCTCAACGGAGTACAGATTGCTCCGTTCAACTATGTGGATTCTCTTGAGAAAGGAGTTCCTATCGGTGTGTTGAGTTTTGTTAGGAATGGCTACATCGGTGTTGAGTTTGCCGCAACGGAGACCATGTATGGGGTATTCAGCTTTAAAACAGGCGTTAGCAAGTTTTACAACATTCTTTCAGTTGGAGTTTCCTACAGAGACAACATGATTGTCTGGGGCTGGGGTTACGGCTTAGGCGGCATGATCCCGCTTGCCGAAAAATGGGATCTCTCCATCGAAGGGCTGTGCTACCAGATGAACGAAGGGGAATGGTTCACCAACCGGTTAAATCTGCTCAACAAGTTTCAGATAGCTGCTTCGTGGAAAATTTCCAGGACAGCAAGCATTTTTGGAGGTCTATCGTGGAATGTAACTGTCTCGGATATCACAGATGAATATGGCGATCCTGTAATACCGCATATTGCACCCTGGTCAGTGTATAACGAAACCTTTGATAATATCAACATCAGAATGTACCCCGGCATCACCGCCGGAATAAGACTTTAGTGTGCTTCATGTCTCCATGTCTTCGTGTTGAAAATCATCAATACAAAGACACTAAGGCACAAAGATCAAAAAGAGGACCAACAATAAATCAATAAATTGAAAATGAGAACAATGAAAACAAAAACAATGCTAATGGCTATAATGGCCTTATTTATCGGGATCAGCTTCACCTCCTGCGAAAGGATTAAGGGAAAAGGTGACATAGTAACAGAAGCAAGAAGTGCCTCAGGATATTCCGAAGTCAGCCTCTCCATGTCGGAATCGGTTTATTTTTCCAGTGGTCCCGACTATTCCCTCGAGATCCAAGGACAACAGAATGTGTTGGATAGGATTATTACACAGGTTGAAGGAAACAAGCTAGTCATCAAACTGAAAAATGGAATCAGCCTGGGACCACATGACCCCATCAGGGTATACATCACTGCTCCAGGAGTCAATACCCTTGATGTCAGCGGATCGGGAGATATTTACGTGGATACTCCCTGGATTGGCAGCGATCTCTCAACCAATATCAGCGGAAGCGGAAGTATAAATGTTTCGATGATCGAGGCCGACCGGTTTAATGCCAATATCAGCGGTTCGGGGAATATCAAAGTATTTGGCGGTACTTCGGGCAGAGAAGACCTCAAGATCAGCGGCAGTGGCAACATCGAGATGCAATATGTGGAGGCAGATGATGTCTATACCGTTACCAGCGGATCAGGCGATACCTATGTGCAGGCCATAAAACTGCTGGAGGTGACCATTTCCGGTAGCGGGAACGTCTATTACCTTGGAAATCCGATCATCAACACGCACATCTCCGGCAGCGGAAATATCCAGAGGCTATAGTATTGTGTTCTTTGTGTCTCCGTGTCTTTGTGTTGAAGAATTTCATCCCGAAGGCACAAGGCACGAAGATCAAAAAGAGTACAAATCATGACAAAGACGAAAGGAAGAATGTGGTGAACAATTATACTATTATACAGAAAATCAAGTTATTAATTAATCCACATTGTCATGAAAACAGTAATTTGCCTCGCCCTGCTCTGGGGAGTAACCCTAACGGATACTCCATCCATGGGCTCAATCCGGGAAAACGAACCCGGGGTGTCAACGGAAACCACCCCTTTTTCCCTGGTCAAACAGGAAAATGATATCAGCATTTACACCCGGTGGCTTCCGGTTGATGAGAAGCGGTCGGCACGACAGGTGAAAGTGACCTTTGCGGTGGATGCTCCAACAAGTGAAGCCCTCTCCGTACTTCTCAACGATGCTTCCTTTACCTCCTGGATGAAGGGGACCAGCGATTACCACCGGGTACATACGGTTGATTCGGGAAATTGGTACTCCTATATCCAGTTTTCGATCCCCTGGCCGTTGAATGACCAGGATTGCATCATACACTATGAGATACTGAAACATTCGGGAACCTATACCGAAATTTTACTGAATGGAGAGCCTGATTACCTCTCGGCCATTGATGGCGTGACACGTATCTCCCATATGGAGGGAATGTGGAAACTGGTATCGGCCAGACCAAACCGCACCCTGATGGAGTATGTGATCTTTTCGAAGCAGCCATCATCCTTTCCCCGATGGATTACCGATCCGATCATCCAGAACAACATGATCAAAACCATGACGGCATTTCGCGAATGTGTAACCCAAAACCGGTAAGATCATGACAACATTAACAATTACAGGATTCAAAGCACGGTTCAGGATTCGTGAAAAGCTGATCCGGATCAAGGCAAACCCGAGAAAAGTCTCGCTGGGTTATGCGCTGGGCGTCTTTTTAGGCACCACCCCATTCATCGGCACGAAAGTGTTTATCGCACTGATCATGACATCCATCTTCAAGTGGAACAGAGTATCTTCTGTTATCGGGGTATACCATATTAATTTATTTACGGCTCCCCTGTTTTACGGACTAGCCTTCTTCGTTGGCAAGTGGGTGTTGGAGACAGATGTAGTGTTTGTATTTCCGGATACCTTAAGTTTTTCTGCTTTCTGGGAAGCCTTTACAGGCAACATGATGATTTTCTACAGCCTGCTGATCGGAGGGATTGTGCTAGGTGTTCCCATGGCAGTGGGGGCTTATTATTTGTCGATGTTTATACTGCGGGGGAAAGCTCCTGTGGTGCCCCTAAATCCCCACTTGCCCCTAAATCCCCACTTGCCCCTAAATCCCCTAAAGGGGACTTACACTGCTTCGCAGTCTTTTTCTTCCGAAGGGAGGAGTAAGCCCCCTTTAGGGGGTTTGGGGGCAGGAAAAGGAGCTTTCACCCTCATCACCGGCGCCAGCAGCGGGTTGGGCAGGGAGATGGCAATCGAGTGTGCAGCGCAGGGTAGAAACCTGATTCTGGTGGCACTACCGGGAAGAAACCTCGATGTGTTTTGTGATCTGCTGCAAAAGGATTATAGCATCATTGCCAGGTATTATGAACGGGACCTCACCTGTTGTGAGGAGATTTATCGTATGGTAGAGGATATCCTCTCGAAGTATCAGGTGAATTTCCTGATCAATAACGCCGGGATCGGTGGCACCTCTCCTTTTGGTGAGTCCTCTCCCGATTTCCTGGAGAATATCATCCGATTAAATATTACAGCCGTATCGTTACTCTCGCGGTTGTTGCTTTCCGAACTGAAAAGACACCCGGAAGCATACATTATTAACGTCTCCAGCATGGCCGCGTTTAGTCCCTTTCCCTACAAGACCATCTATCCGGCATCCAAGGCTTTTATTGCCAGTTTCTCCAGGAGCCTCGGGGAGGAGCTAAAAGAGACTTCCGTGAAGGTAAGTGTGTTACATCCCGGACCTATCTTGACCAATCCGGATGTCACCATCAGAATCATCCGTCAGGGGAAAAACGGGAAGCGCGGACTGCTTCCTGCCCGGATACTGGCCCGGAAAGCTATTAACGGAGTGGTAAAAGGCAAGCATGTCATTGTTCCAGGGTTTGCCAATAAGCTGAACCGGTTGCTGATGACCTCACTCCCGGCGACGATCATCGTTCCGATCCTGGCAAAGGCGATGACAAGGGAGATTATGGAAACAGGAGGGTAGCGGCTTAAAGGAAATGGCGAAAAGCGAAAAGCGAAAAGCAAATAGCGAGAAGGTATTAGTAACTGGTGCAAACGGCCTCCTCGGGGCGAACATCGTCAGGGAACTGATGCATCGGGGATATGATGTTAGGATACTTGCAAGGGAAACCAGTGATCTGTCTGGCCTGGCTGAAGTGTCGTTTGAAAAGGTGAATGGCGATATCCTAGATCAAGGATCAGTTAATATGGCGGTAGAAGGGTGTGATCATGTGATTCATTCCGCTGCCAACACCAGCCAGTGGCCGACCTCCTATGCGTATTATGAACCGGTAAATGTGCATGGCACACAGCATGTCATTGAAGCAGTGAAAAGGCATAACATCAAACGGTTCATTTTTGTCAGTTCTGCCAATGCATTTGGTAACGGGACCAAAGAGAAGCCAGGAACGGAACTTTCTGAGTTCAATGGGATTCGAATAGGTTCCGGATACATGATCAGCAAGTTCGTGGCCCAGCAATTCGTCTTATCAGAGGTGGAGAAGAGCAACCTTCCAGCTGTCGTAGTCAACCCCACATTCATGATTGGACCTTACGACTCCAAGCCCTCAAGCGGAAAGATCATTCTGATGGGAATGCGAAAACGGATTCAGGCAACACCATCAGGAGGAAAAAACTTTATTCATGTGCGTGATGCAGCCATTGGCACGTGCAACGCCCTTACGATGGGCCGCACTGGGGAGTGTTATCTGCTGGCTAATGAGAACCTCTCATACCGGGAGTTCTTTGCCTTGCTGAACGAAGTCACAGGAGAGAATCCAGTTTCTCTTGGATTACCTGGTTTCTTACTGAAAGGGATGGGTGCAGGCGGAACATTGTTCGAAAAAATTTTCCGGAAGCCTGCTCCCCTGAGCCTGGTCAATGCCCGGATGCTTTGTCTGGAGAACTACTATTCGGCGAAGAAAGCGATAGAGGCACTAGCGTTGCCACAAACCTCCATTGAAACAGCCATCACAGAGGCAATATCCTGGTTCAGGAAAAATGGTAAAATGTAAAAAATAAGATGTAAGATTTTACATTCCCCACTATGGAGCGGCATAGACAGGATCACTCCCTTGCCCGAATCCTCTCAGGGTACCTGGTAGATATCGCTTTCGTTCCTGTACCCTCCCAGATCCTTGTACCAATCAGAAAAGAGTACACCGGAGGATTCGGCCCAGGATCCAAATTTCAGATAGGCGCTGGTGATCTGTCTCAACTCGATCGTATAGCTGTAACTCTCGGCGATATTGATCCCCCATGGCAGGTTGGTCTCAGTTTTATAATATCTCCCGGTAGTTGGATCAGAATCATCCTGATCGGTCCCGAAATAGGCAGTGTTCGCCAAAGATGTTGGAGGATAATCCGGGAGGTGGATCTCTTTTCCGCGATCTTGATTTACAATCAGAAACGGATTGAAATTAACTATTCCTACATCATCAAGACTATATAAATTAGGTGTAAATCCTATCGTAATAACCAGGGTATCAGGATTCACATATGGAGCGCCGGGTGTAACGTTCACGCCAAATCCTCCCTGCGATTGAAGGATGTTATACGCATCATCAAAGACAATGACAGTAATTTTATCCTGGCCTGCTTCCGTACCATTGGCATTAAGCGAAATATAGCCCTCCTGAAGATCATACCCGGTAGCGGTTAGTTCTGCCTGGGAGAGAGTTGTTCCCGGGAGTTGGAAGCCAAACCCGTTATGCATCCCTGCTCCGATGGCTCGTACGGCGAAAGTCCCAAATAGTTCAGTTACCTTATTGTTGCCGTTGGTCACTATCGTGTATTGGTAATCCATCACAAGGTCGTTGAAATCATAATCTCCCGTTGCAGGCCAGAGGTCTTCAAATGCCAGGGTTCCGAATCCCATGGCAGGGAAGTAGTTATTGAACGCCCTGGCAGGATCTGCCGGATAGGCATCCTCTGTATCTGCCACGCCATCCCCATCCTGATCCGGTGCATTTCCCTGTTCATAGAAATTTGCCTGGATCTCAGTCTGGCTTAAAGCCCGGTCGAAAAACAGGCATTCATCGATATCTCCATGAAAGAATTTCTGGGCGCCGTTATCCGAACCAATTGAAACATTCCTTGTATTTACTTTTAACGGACCTGTCACAGCCAGGCTATTCTGCAGCTGACCATTGACATACATCTTCAGGATCGAACCGTCGTAAGTCATGGCAATATGGTACCACTCATGCATCATGGGCAAGCCGCTTCCCCAATGAATGGAATGCGATACATTATCACTGGTCCGAACATAGACCTGCCACCCATCCCAGTTTCCCTGACCAATACCATGACCGTCCCAATCACCTTTCTGAAAAACCTTGCATGTTAAATTCTCTTCCGTCCGAGCCCAGGCCATCATGGTGATTTCATTGACCGGGTTCAGGTTGGCAGCATTGGGCACCCCCACATTACCAGTTGCTCCTTCGAAATGAAGACAACTTCCCGACATGCCTTGTGCCCAGGTTGCGCCAGAGATGGTCCCGTTATTCCCATCTGTACCGTCGTAAGCGATGGTCCCCGTGTTTTCATCCAACCTCCACGACGAAATCAGATTCCCGGAGCCGCTCCCGGGATCTGGTGTAGTTGTATAGATCTGCTGGACCTCCAAAAGACTCAATGCCTTGTCATAAACCAGCACCTCATCAATGATGCCACCGAAATGGTTCGTACTATTCTGGTTGCCAATAACTACATCGGCAACTGAAGATTGCAATGATCCGGAGTTATCCCCTGTTTTCATGAGCGTTCCGTCGAGATAAAGGTTCATCTGTGCCCCGTCATAGGTAGCCGCCACATGATGCCAGTCAGTATCCAGGATACGGGTTGCCCAATCGGTGGTAATAGCATGCCAGGTTGGGGTGTAGAGTGCAAATGTGATCTTCCCCTGGTTGTCGATTCTGACGACATACTTGACATTTTGGAAAATGAATGCCCCATCGTCGCCTACCACGTTAAGCTTGAACCAAAGTGAAAAACTGATCTTGTCTCCCACCGGATTGAAGGTTCCTCCATTTGGGACAAGAACCTGCCCGCCGGTTCCATTGAATTCGAGGGCGCTGTTACTGATCCCGCTGACCCATTCAGCTCCGGTGATGGTTCCGTTATGGGATCCCTGAGCATCGCTGGCTGTGGCGCCTGAATTTTCGTCAAAGTGCCAGGCGGCAATCAAACCTTCCAGCGGAATTTCTTTAAGATGATGGGGAGGAGAAGAGGAAGTATTCATCAGGCTTCCCGATAAGGATACAGGAATTGTATTTCCGGTGATCTCCACGGATTGGCCATTCACAAGAACGCGGTGAACAAAAGAGGGGATAAGAAGTGTTGCCTGGTATCCCACATCGGGATGATTGCAAAATCCACGGTGGAGGATTTGCTGGCCGTCTTCGGAAGTAATGGAAATGACTGTTGAAAATTCTGTGGTGATGACGAATTCAACCTTCCGGTTGGTTTCCCACGAAAAATTGGGGGAGATCGTCAAGTCTTCCATCCCTATCACTACATTTTCTGGTTCCTGTAAGTTCTTCTTACAGCCAGTAATTACTATCCATGATGCCATGGTCATCAGGACAAACCAACCAATCCTTTTCATCTTCTTTTATTTTAGACAAAGGTAAGCTGTAAATCCCCAAGAATCAAGCTGATATTTGTAAGTGGATATCCTAATCTTGTATCCGTGATGAAAATCGCGATTGTCCATATATTTTCTTACCTTTGTATATGAATTTTTCAAAATCTAAGACCATGAAAAAACATCTATTCTTTCTTGTATTTCAGGTTTTAAGTATTTCTCTCTTTTCTCAAAATCCGCCGGCATCTTTTGATTTACGCGATGTCAACGGGGAGAATTATGTGACCTCTGTAAAAAACCAACAGGGCGGAACGTGCTGGACCCATGGGGCGATGGCAGCTATTGAAGGGAACCTGATGATGACCGGAGCATGGACTGCAGCCGGTGAAACGGGGGAACCGAACCTGGCTGAATACCACCTGGATTGGTGGAATGGATTCAATCAGCACAACAACGATGATATCGATCCGCCTTCAGGAAGCGGATTGACAGTGCATGAAGGAGGCGATTACATGGTCACATCTGCCTATTTATCAAGAGGTGAGGGCGCCGTACGGGATATCGACGGACAATCCTACACAACTCCACCTGCCAGGCATCTGGATAGTTATCATTATTATTATCCGAGAGATATTGAATGGTTTACCGTAGGGGATAACCTCGAAAATATCAATGTGGTCAAGCAAAGCATTATGGATAATGGCGTCATGGGGACGTGCATGTGCTATGACAACGCGTTTATAACCAACTATGTCCATTACCAGCCACCCTCCTCGCCACTGGACCCAAACCATGCCATCGCCATTGTCGGATGGGATGATAATAAGGTAACGCAGGCGCCGCAACCCGGTGCATGGATATGTAAAAACAGTTGGGGCTCAAGCTGGGGGCTGAATGGATTTTTCTGGATCTCCTATTACGATAAGCATAGCGGTCACCATCCCGAGATGGGAGCCATCACCTTCAGGAATATGGAGTTTCAGCAGTACGATCAGATTTATTATCATGATTATCACGGGAAACGCGATGTGCTGTCCGGCTGTTCCGGTGTGTTCAATAAGTTTATCGGTGCGACGGATGAGATACTGAAGGCAGTCAGCTTTTTCACCTCAGCAAATGATGTGGACTATACGGTGATCATTTATGATGGGTTTGATGGCATGCAGTTGCTGAATCCATTATCGACGAAAAGTGGTACTCTGGACTACCGGGGACTACATACTTTTGATCTTGATGATGCCGTCTCCATCAGTGAAGGGGATGATTTCTATATCTATCTGATCCTTTCTGATGGGGGATATGCCTACGACAGAACCTCCGATGTGCCGGTGTTGCTGGGTTCACATTACAGAACCATTGTGGAGTCATCAGCTCATGAGGATGAAAGCTACTATGAGACCGGTGGCAACTGGCTGGATTTTTATAACTATGATGATCCGTCGGGATACCAGCATACCGGAAATTTTTGCGTGAAGGGACTGGCTACTATTACCGGTCTGGATGTTTCCCCAACGGAAAGCTTCCAATCTGAAGGAGCTGTTGGAGGGCCATTTACACCCTCAAGCAAGGAATATACCCTGGAGAATAAAGGGATTTCTTCTTTCGATTACGAGGTTACCAATGAGCCTCCGGTTGCCTGGATTACGCTGACCGGAAATCTGCAGGGAACGTTAGCCCCGGGAGAAACAGCGGAGATCACTGTTGAGATCAATGAAAATGCCAATCTGTTTGCTCAGGGAGCCACCCTGGCGATGGTCCAGTTCATCAATACAACCGATCACATCGGGGATACCTTCCGGGAGGTGATCCTGTTGGCCGGGGAAGCCTCACTGAAGTACGAATGGCCATTCAACAGCGATCCTGGCTGGACAACGGAAGGGGACTGGGCTTTCGGCCATCCGTTGGGGTTAGGAGGAGAACACGGATCACCGGATCCCACCGGGGGTTATACGGGTGAGAATGTCTACGGATATAACCTGGCAGGCGATTATCCGAACAACCTTGCGGAAAAACATCTGACCTCGACACCGATTGACTGCTCAGATTTTTATGGGATCCATCTGAAGTTCAGGAGATGGTTGGGTGTTGAGGGGCCCGACTTCGATCACGCCTATGTGCGTGTCAGTAACGATGGAACCAACTGGACTACCGTTTGGGCTAATACGCAAGAGATGACGGCCGGTTCCTGGCAAGCTGCCGATCTTGATATTTCAGCCATTGCTTCCAATCAGGAGCATGTCTACCTCCGCTGGACCATGGGGACTACAGATGTGGGCTGGCAATACTGCGGCTGGAACATCGACGATGTGCAACTCATTGCCTTTGAGAACATCACGACTGCACTACCTGAATCATCAGGGAATCCACTGAAGCATTCCGGGAACCATCCCAATCCGTTTTATTCACAAACCTGGATTGATTATGAACTGGCCGAAGCTTCCCCGGTGAAGTTGATCATTTATGATGTGTACGGAAGAGTGGTCACAACGTTGGTTGACCAGAATCAGTCGGCCGGCGCAAAATCCGTGCTTTGGGAAGGGAAAGATGATCACGGTAACCATGTAGTCAGCGGGATCTACATCTACCAACTGCAGGTGGGGATTGCTTCCGGAAGCGGGAAAATGCTCCTGGTAAATTAATTTTCGGAACGATTGTCAATCAATTCCTGCCTGTGCTTTCTGTACTCAATGATCGGCTTATCTCCCATGATAAGACGTTCGTCCATTTTTGCTTCGCTTTTCTTTGGTAACTGAGTGATTACTACCCGTTTGTCTTGTCTTAATATGACAATACTCCCAATTTTACCGATGTAATTCATCAGTTGTTTCAATAAAGGAATGGAAATCATTTTTTGATAATATCGGATATAGACTATGGTATTTTCGTCATCCACCGGGACAAATGCTGCCAGTGCCCTGATTTTATCGGAGATAAAGTTCTGCCAGAGATTGGGATAATGAAACTGGAGATGGAATAAACGTTGATAGTTTGATATCTCATTTGGTTTTAACGGAATCGTTTTACCGTCATCCTTGATATTATTAACATAGAAGGTAATTAATTCATTTTCCCTGACCACGACCGGACCGTTCACCAGTGTTTTGTTCCCACGTCCGATCGTGGTTTTGTGAACAAAAGGCAAATGCACGACATCAAGCTGATTTTCAATCGCTCTGGAATAATGAACATTCCAGTGATCCTTGAAACTTGAGTAAGAAAAATCAGCTAACTCCTTCCAGAAAAATGGCTCTTTTTCAATCTTATCCTCATCTCCCCACCATACCCAGATGAAGCCATATGCTTCATATGTGCGGTACGACTGAACTTTCATCGTTTTAGGTACCGGTGCATTTTTCCCATTTGCAGGGATAAGGGTAACCATCCCCAATTTGTCATAAAGAAATCCATGGAAAGGACATTCCAGTTTCCCGTTGAGTACTCTTCCGCAGGAAAGGGATACCCCGCGATGACAACATTTATCGGCAATGCAACACACATTGTTATTTTCATCCCGCCATACCGATAATTGTTCGTTGAACCGTTTAATTTTCAGCGGTTTATTCTTTTTTAGTTCTTTCGACTCAAGGATTACGTACCATTGATTAATGATCATAGTAGATTAGGTTTAAAAATTAGTTTCTTTTTTTCTTCTTTCCTTGACATTTCAGGGATGATGCATAGTCACTAATCGCCAGCCCCAGGTTTTTATCATGGACTGGCACCTGATCAGGAGCAACGCCAGCAATAAGATCTTTATCTTCATCTGCGGATTCGTTTGATAAGGGATGATTGAAGTACAAATGTAATGTGTAAAATGTAAAATGGTAAAATGACAGGAAATAAATCAGGTACACTGAAGATTGATACACTTCTGGCCTTTACCTGTCTGGATCCACCGCTCTAGGCATCAGAGGTCAACCGAATTCCTGAATGACTTTCCAGAACGATCCTTTCCGGGATGCCGATGCGTTGTTCAATGATCCTGGGTTCCGGATTGATGCTGTATCCCTGTTTCACAATGCCATCCCGGTACAATTCCAGTTTTTGGTGATTATCTCCATCCCGGGGGTTTAGCACATACAGGTTCTTCCCCGAAACGATCTTGATTTACATGGATAGATCCAGCGGCAGGGGTTCGGCAAATGGGGCTGCATAGTCGACGTCAACAAGATATTCCCGGTTCTTAATTTTTACGATGTTGACGATGTGGATATCCGGGTCTGACATATCGGCTCCGCAGAGTTTCACCTCGTGCCCCAACCACTTGAGAAGGAGGTTCAGGTAGTAGTTGTTGGCATAGCAGGTGCCCCCGAAATGGTATTTCTCTATTCCCTTCAGATAGAGTTCAAAGTCGATCAGATGAGTTAATCCCAGGTGTTTCCGGTAATAAAGTTTGGAGATGTTTTCGAAAGGGATTCTGGTCATGAATTCCCTGACAAGTTCTTTCAGGGTTTCAAACCCGGGGTCTTGTCTCTGAATTCCCAGTAAGTGAAGGAATCGGATAAAGTACGTATCGTTAAATTCAGATACTGGCATGATGATTCGATGGTATTCCCTGAATCTTCCTTCCTTTGATAAGCCACCAGAAGATCAGTACTACCTCTCCGATAAATGTAAACATGGAGATCGTCAGCATGTAATCAGGAGATAGGATTTTTCCGAAGCCATCAATAAGATACCTGTCAGATATTGCTTTAATAATCCGGCATCCATCAATCCCATTACATCACAATAGACATAATTGAGGGTTGCAAAGATCCAGAGGGATGAGAGCACTACTTTTTTGTCAATTTTTCTGTTTTCATAGGAGCATGGTTTTAATTAATGATACACTATTCATTGTTTTTTACTATTCTGAGTCTTAAGGTTCTCAACAAGGATCCTGACGCCATCTTCAGGTTTCGTCGATACCATACCAAACCGTTTCTCAAATTTACTGCTGTCGAAGATGTAGTCCTGCTCATACTGATTAACCATCTCCGGGAACTCCTTCATGATGGGGATGAACAGGCCGAGGATATGCAGCATCCAGGTTGGGACAATTTGTACTTTGGGTTCTTTATCCATTTGTTTGAAATCAACCCGATCCAATCCAGGGTTGTCAGCTTCTCTTTGGTGGTTGGAACATGCCACACCTGGTTGAATGCATCGGGCGTGTTTCCAAGCATCGCGGTTGCCTTGGCTATGAGAGCAGTCAGATTATTCTTCTCCACTTCGTTCATGATCATATCATGGAGCTGTTTCCGTATTTCGCCTTTCCGGCTTGGAGGCTGCATGGGTGCCTCTTCAGTCATGTATTGGAACTGAAACCCGATGGTCACATAAACCACTTCGCTGCCCTAAATGGCTTTGTCAATCTGATCATGGTAATTAATATCAACGAGAAATAACTCATCGGTATCGTTCACCTTTCCGGGGTTTCTGCTGACGAGACGAATTTCCTTCGTATCCTTCTTTAATTCTCTGGCTAACGGGATACCGATTCCTCCCATCAGGGCCAGATTTTTTGCCACCTTTTATGAGCCATGTTTTTAAAGGCGAAAACAACCACGTAGCTTCTTTGTGAAAGGCCCAGGTACTCCAATACAATCTCCCGGGCTTTTTCGAACAGATCTGTGGTGACACGGGAGAAATGCCCGCTCCCCCGGTGAACATTCGAATAGGTTTCCAGCGCGGCATGCACTCCACGCTCCAGCTCTGCAATAGCTTCCGTAGTTTTTTGTTCATAAAGAGCTAATGATAGATATTGCACACTTAATACCATCTGATGCACTGGAAATTATTCCACCTGCATAACCACTTCCCTCACCCACAAAAAATAAGTTGTCAAATCCAATACAGCGTCCTGTCTTTTCTCTGATAACCTGCACTGGCGATGATGTTTTGCTTTCCAGTCCCATCATCACACCCAACTCAAAACCTTTCAACTTATTGCTAAAATTATTTAGTCCTTCCGAAAGGGCTTTGCTTACGATTTTTGGTATCATATTGTATAGTGGTGCTGGTTCCACGCCTAAACGATAGCTGCCAGCTGAAATCTCTTTCGATTCTCTCCTGTTTACATAATCTATTGCTTTTAAAGCAGGAATTACCAAACTATTTGAGAAGTTATAAAACTGATCCTCTAACTTATCCATCCAGTCGAGTATTTCAGATGCCGTACATTTATGCCCCAATAGCATATCCGGATGAACGCCAGCAACACATGCTGCATTCGAAAAAATACCATCTCGCATAAAATAACTCATACCGTTCACAACACTCTTTTCCGGGTAAGCTGCAGCTGGCACCACATATCCTCCAGGACACATACAGAATGTGTAAACAGGTAATCCGTAACTGGTAGTAGTATTTAAACGGTATTCGGCGGCCTTGACACCCGGGAGACTCTCTTTCCCCCACTGAGCCAAATTAATAAAGCGTTGTTTATGTTCTATTCTATGTCCAATTGCAAAGTTTTTCGTTCCTATCTGAATGCCTCTCCTGATTAGCATCCGGTAAGTTTCATAAGCAGAATGACCAGTTGCAAAAATGATGTAGTCAGCTTGAAGTTCCCTATTATTACAAACTACCTTCTCAACACGATTATTTTTAATAACGATATCTTCAAGCATCGTATTAAATAGAAATACACCTCCGTTTTTTAAAAACTTTTGGCGCAAATTGGTTACCACAACTTTAAGTATATCAGTACCTACATGTGGATGAGTCATATAAGAAATCTCTTTTGGAGCGCCTGCCTTCACATATTCCGATAGAATATACAACCGCTCGGAAGATATATGTTTCGAACGTGACGTTAATTTTCCGTCAGAAAAAGTGCCGGCGCCTCCTTCGCCAAAGGCATAATTATTTTGAGGTGAGAATTCACCCCTTTCCTCTAATTGTTGAATAGCCAAACTTCGTTGCTCGACCTCAGATCCCCGTTCAACAATAGTGACGTTAAAACCAGCCAGTTGAAGTACGTGTGCGGTAAAAAAACCTGCCGGCCCACTACCTACTACAATAGCCGTTTTGTCTCTTCTTTTATAAGGAATAGTGATTGATTCAGGTTCGGTATACTCATCAGAGGATAGTTTGTCGGAAGAAACAACAATGCTTGTCAACCAATGAATATCCTTCTTTTTACGGGCATCAAGACCTTTCTTTACTAGTTGATATGAAAAATCAGATAAACCAATCTTCTTACTTATTATGAGCCGGATATCATCGTCAGAATAATTTGTAGGAAGCTTTAATTGAAGGATCCTGTAACCCATGGTTTGTATAACGTTTAGTAAAAGAACAGTAGCCGACTTTATTTAAGCTTTAACACCCATAACTCCACCTCTTCAGTTGAACGCCAATGTTGGTTTCTTTTTGTTTTTTCTGAAGCAGCTTTTACTGATTTTTTAAGACATTTGTCTAATTCAAAACGGCCCCCATTAAGGAGTTCATTTTCTATTGGGTGCTCTTTCGTCACGTTGGTTATTTGCCCTAAATTGGAGAATAGTAGCACAATCCTACCTTCTGGTAGCAGTCGTTTCTTTGCTTCTTCAAAAAAATCAGGAAAGAGTTTGTCATTATAATATATCGCTTCATCAAGGCGATCCAAATCACGTGAGGCAGGTAACCATGGCGGATTAAATACTATCAGTTCGGTTTGTTTCTCCCACTTACCGAATAAATGCCCATAAACAATTTCTATCTTGCGAGATAACTTCGTTCCTTCCATTGACTCTTTCAAACCAATAATCGCATTGGGATTAATGTCTGTACCAAATGATTTTTGAAAACCATGCTGCACCAATAGTAATGAAAGCACACCACTTCCAATCCCTACATTAATTGCTGACTTTTTTGGTCCTTCGTAACGTTTTAACCAATTATCAAAAAGCTGCAAATGCTCAAAACGTGTTGGGAAATAAACCCCATAATACGGATGAACCTTGTTTCTTATTCCAGGAATTATAACTCCATTACTATACCATTGCCAAGCGCTATTTAAACCTTGAATTTGAGGAAAAGGCAAAAGGAAATCATTCGTTTCAGGATATAATTTTTCTAACCATCCAATCCATGGGGCTTTTTTTACGGTTAATTTATGCTCTTTAACTTGTATTAATATGAGGTTAGATAATTTTCTATATTCCGAGCGAAACTCACGTTGTTCCTGAAAAGATTCATTGGGATATTTTTTTTTGAGATACGACTGCAATTCATTTAAAAGAGCCAATCCATTGCTATAAAATTCCTCTATTAAAATGTACTCACCAGCAAGTAAAGCATCAATAGTTTCTTGAACATCTGTTTTTCGTATAAAAGATCCTATTTCAACTCCCGATTTTATCGGTTCGGGTCTATTTACTTTTAAGTCGGTACCTATCATATTATTTTCTGTTTCACAGCATAAAAATTTTCTATGTCTTTGACAGCTTCATTCGACAATTTGCATTTGACCATATCTACAAATGCCTTTTATGCAAATCCGTCAAGTGCTTCTTAGAATTAAAATCTTTCGCTATACCACTATTTTCGCCTTGTTCAAGAGCTTCTTTTAGGACTTCCATTTTTTTCTTCGTGTTCCAGCAATCTTAATCCGGCTCGTATAACTTCACTGACAGAATGTTATCTCCCAGATCCTATTCTATTCAAGATGAAGCTCTCAAAATGGTTACCTAATGATATGGATGTATTTTTGCTCATGATTTAAATTTTAGCAAAAGTACCAAATACGCAGGGATTCCATTGCTGCAATGTTGCTATTGGACCCAAGGTTCTTATTATAAAAGGAAAATCAGCAGCCTATGACGAATACGCCATCAAGGCATTCAAACTGAAGAGTATTGACTATCTGTTAAAACCGATCAGCCGGGAAGAGCTCGAAACAGCGATCCGGAAATACCATAACTGGACTGTACCTGAGAAACCAACAATCGACGTCAGGGCGCTCTATGAACTGATCCATCCTGAGAAACATTACCGGACCCGGTTTTCGATCACGGTTGGCGATCGGATCAGAACCATCCAGTTGGCAGAAATCCCCCTATTTCTATTCAACCGAGGGGATCACCTTCATGATGTGCCACAATACCCATGAATATACAGTGGAATATAGCCTGGATGCATTGGAGCACGAGCTTGATCCCCAACAATTCTTCCGCGTGAACCGGCAATTTCTGGTAAGCGTATCCGCCATAGTCCAAACCCATGTATTCCCAAAAAGCCGATTGAAACTGGAGTTGAAACCCGATCCGAAGCAGGAGGTTTTCGTTAGCATCGACCGGGTGACTGGGTTTAAGAGGTGGTTGGAGGGGTGACTTTTACCGTGGAAACCAACTGCCATGTCCATGCGTACCAAACAATAAACGCTGTAGCTAAAGCTGCAATGATTCCCAGCAACAGATAATAAGGAGCCGGATTCCCAAAAACCATTGTTGATATCTCAACAATAGTCATAATGAAACCTGTAATGATGTTTGTCCATCGATTTGCACGGTACTTCAATAAACGGGAAAGAAGGATCATGGCGATTGGGATTTCCATTAATATGGCAGCACCAAATAAAAAACCCGCACTAATATCCATCCCATTTACAGTTCCCGTCAGATATTGCTTCAGCAAATCGACATCCATAAAGCCCATTAAATCACAATATATGTAATTCAGGGTTACAAAAATCCACAGGGTGGAGAGCATTACTCTTTTGTCCATTTTTTTATTTTTAAAACATTGATGAGTAAATCATTGAATTATTTTTTTTACAACAAACTCCCAATCAACGGCCACGCACAGGCGGCCAGCAGAGCAAGGGTTAGTAATGGTCGCAATGCATTCTTCAGATTATGGTTTTTTGTGGCAAAAATGTCCCAGGTGTGAACGACTGCGGAGATCACGAAGAAAATCAATGTGGCAATCAGGATCGTAGCATCGGCATAGAGGCCCCAGTTGAAAATAAAGACCAGAAGTGCGGTGAGGGCGAAGGCCAGGTTGGCGCCGCCCGACTGCTTCTGGTACTGTGGATCGCTCTTTCGTCCCATTGATTCGGCAGATGCCTTTCCGAAGAATAAGCCTTCGATGCCGGTTAATCCAGCCATAACGACGATCAGGAAGAGACTCAGGTAATGAAGGGTTATTTTTGGATCCCCATTTCCTAACTGGTAGGCAAAAAATATCCCGGCACTGATGCCGACGATCCGCGACCATTCAAAGAGTTTTGGCGACTTCATGTTTTTTGCGTTTAATCATTGCAATAATAATCAGAATCAGGAGAACTATCAATGCCACCGGAGAAGCCAGAACAATGAAACTTTGCACGATCAGCCATGTCCCGGGAGGGCTGGCGACCAATAACTGCCTGTTGGCTTCAGTATCCTCAATTCCCAGCAATGCCATGTTCTCTTTCAGGGCAAACTCCTCTCCCGAATAGCTCACTCCCTCACCGAAGCCATATCCGGAGATCTCCTTGCCATCTTTTGTGCCCTTCACAATTACTCCACCCTCTCTGATCTCACTGGCTGCCGAATAGATGAATTGGTCGTCGACCGTGGAGGCCATGGTGAATTGTATTTCTTGATCCGGAATCTTCACCAGCCAGCCATTGGGATACCAGGCTTTAGACTTCGGACTGCGCATCCATTTTGTGATTGTAACTGTCCCGGTTATATTCTCCCCTTTTCCATTCTCGTCAATGTATTTTCCTGAAATCGCCCGTATAACCGAATCGGGTGGAGTCTCTCCCATGTTCTTTAGATCGTCTGTCTTGTCGGAGTGGGGAGAGGCGAAGGTCACTTCGGTGTTGTCGTCAAACTGCACGTCTGACCAGTCCCAACCGAATGACTTTGGAGCTTCACCGGAGAGCCCTTCCCGGATATTGACAACCGCCTGCACGAGGATGTTTTTCGGATATCCGGTGGGTGAAATGCCAGCCAGCCATTGGTGATCCATCCACATCTTTCCGGTGATGGTACGGGATTCACCCTGATAGGTGACCGTTCCCCAGGTTTTGATATTGGGAAAAGAGTAGTACCAGGTTCCCAACCCGAAGATGGAGGGCTCTTTTCCATTGTCCCCCTGAAGCAACAGTGGTTTGCTCTCATCCAGGTTCAGATCGATCGAAAGCTCTCCGACAGGATCGTTCACCTCGATTTTCATAGGGAATATCTCCTCTTTTTGAAGACTTATAGCACTGTTCAGTCCGATTCTGGCTACAAAAGGTTCGATGCTATAGGTAATCTCTCCGCTGGTTCCCGTAATAATTGGACTGCTTCCAGTAACATGCAAATTCAGATCGGCATAATTGACTGCCACAACAGTCTGTACCAGTTGATTTTCGATGGCCGACTGGCCAAGTTTGTCGGCAATTCGAGGAGGGTAAAGTGCCCGCCGGAAAAAGACCACTACAATGTCGATTTCATTTCCAGCTGTATCCAAGAAGTTCCCCGACCAGAAGTACCACCCAAACTGGAAATCCAGCTGAGCGCGGTGATCACGTGGAAATATCAGCGTGTCGTAGGTATTCATATCCTCATATCCGGAGAAATAATCCTGACCCATAAAATTCGGCAACGCATAGCACTGGATGTTATCCAGCCCTTTTTCAGCGCGTTCCATCAGGAGATTATAACGGGCGGGATATTTCTGCACGAGGGGAGTTCGTGTGGCCAACACGTTGTTGATCATGACAGCTGTTGGTTGCGCGATATCCTTTTTCATTCCGTGAGGATTGTTGAAGAAAAGGATCAGGAGCGCTGCTCCTACAATGGCGAGTAAAATAGTGATCGTTATTTTCATGATGCAAATTTGTATTTTCGTAGACCAATTTAGTGAGAAAAAATAACATTTCACTTAAATTCCTTTTTATGCCAAGTTTTGTAATCAACGAGAAGTGTGATGGCTGTAAGGCCCAGGACCGTACAGCCTGCCAGTATATTTGTCCTAACGATCTGATGATTCTGGATAAAGAGAAGAATAAAGCTTACAACCGGGCTGTCGACATGTGCTGGGAGTGTTACAGCTGTGTGAAAATTTGCCCTACACAGGCTATTGAAGTGAGAGGCTATGCCGATTTCGTCCCTCTTGGAGCTTCCGTACAACCCATGCGGAGTACCGATTCAATCATGTGGGCTGTCAAATTCAGGAACCAGAAAGTGAAGCGATTCAAGTTCCCTATCCGAACCACTCCCGAAGGAACCATTGAGCCTGCTGCCGGATATTCTACAGGGACAGAGGATTTGAAAGATCCTCACCTGAGAACCGAACCAGAATCACTAGGAACAACATTATATAAAGGAAAATAAGTAGCAAAGTAAGGGCGGGTTCATAACCCGCCCCTGATCATACAAATTGTGGGTTCATAACCCGCCCATAATTTTAAAATATGAACAATTTCGAAACCATACAGATAGAGACTGATCTTTTAATATTAGGTGGTGGGATGGCAGCCTGCGGTGCCGCGTTTGAAGCAGCTCACTGGGCCAAACAGCACAACATGAGGGTCACGGTGGTTGATAAAGCTGCTATGGAACGCAGTGGCGCGGTAGCCATGGGACTTTCAGCCATCAACCTTTACCTGGGATTGAAGAATGGAAAAAATACGGTTGAGGACTATGTTAACTATGTAAAGACTGACCTGATGGGCATTGCCCGCGACGACCTGGTGGCTAACATTGCCCGGCATGTCGACTCTTCGGTCCATCTTTTTGAAAAATGGGGTCTGCCCATCTGGAAAGATGATGAGGGGAATTATGTGAATGAAGGTCGCTGGCAGATCATGATTCATGGTGAATCTTATAAGAATATTGTCTCTGAAGCCGCAAAGAATGCCCTCAAAGAGTTGGGTGAAAACGGACAATATTACGAACGTATCTTTATCACCGAACCCATCATGGAGGGCGATCGATGTGTGGGTGCCGCCGGCTTCAGCGTACGCGAAAATAAATTCTATATCTTCAAAGCGAAGGCGGTACTGGATGTAATGGGAGGGGCGGTACATGTTTTCCGTCCCCGATCGGTGGGTGAAGGTTTGGGTCGTTCATGGTATCCACCCTTTAACTCGGGAGCCAGTGCCTATTTTACCCTGAAGAGCGGTGCTGAGATGACCTGTCAGGAGGTGCGGTTTGTACCGGTGCGTTTCAAGGATTCATACGGCCCCGTTGGTGCCTGGTTTCTCCTGTTCAAAGCAAAAGCAACCAATGCCAAAGGGGAAGACTACATGGTTACCCGCGCGGATGAACTGGAAAAATGGGCTCCTTACGGTACAGCCAAGCCTACGCCTGCCAACCTGAGGAATTACCTGATGATGCTGGAGGTGGAAGCGGGTAACGGTCCGATCTACATGCGGACGGATGAAGCTATCAAAGAGATTGTAGCCAATATTCCTGAAGAGAAGGAAGCCAAACGCAAACTGAAAGAGCTGGAGTCGGAAGCGTGGGAAGATTTCCTCGACATGACGATAAGCCAGGCACTGAACTGGGCAGCCCACAATATTAGTCCTGAAGAGACCCCTTCAGAGATTGCCGCTTGCGAACCCTATTTCATCAGTTCCCACTCCGGCGCTTCGGGAGCGTGGATCAGCGGTCCGGAAGACCTGGCTCCGGCCGATAAGTTCTGGGGGTATCCGAACATGACTACCGTAAAAGGACTTTTTGCCGCAGGAGATGCTTCTGGCGCTTCATCGCACAAATTCTCCTCAGGCTCCTTCACAGAAGGAAGGATTGCGGCTAAATCGGCGCTGGCATTCTGTGCCGACAACCCGGATACGGTCGTAATTGACGATGGCAGGATCGAAGAACTGAAACAACGGATTCTCCAGCCACTTGTCACCTTTGATGAGCACAAAGACTATGCAAACGATTCCGATGTAAATCCAAACTTCATCAAACCCCGGATGTTCATGTTCCGTTTGCAGAAGATCATGGATGAATATGCAGGAGGCGCCTCGGTAGGATTCAAAACATCGAAAGCACTGTTGGAGAAAGGACTCGAATATCTGCAATACATGAAAGAAGACGCTGAAAAGTTGGCTGCTTCCGACCTGAATGAACTGATGCGCTGCTGGGAAAATGTTCATCGGATGTGGCAGGCCGAATCGCATATCCGAACCATCCTTTTCCGGGAAGAGACCCGCTGGCCGGGATACTATTTCCGGACCGATTTTCCGGAGATGAAAGAGGAGTGGAAATGCTTTGCCAACTGCAAATGGAATCCTGAAACAGGCTCCTGGGAGATGTTTAAAAGAGAGATCGAAGAGATTTGATGAGCGCGGAAAAACACAAACCAATTATTATCATTGGCGGAGGCATCAGCGGTGTAACAGCTGCTGTTGAACTTGCTGAAGCCGGCAGGGAGGTGGTTCTGGTTGAAGAGCAACCCTACCTGGGAGGCAATGTGGTGAAGATGAACAACTATTTCCCAAAACTGTGCCCCCCCAGTTGCGGACTGGAGATCAACTTCCGACGGATCCGGCAAAATTCCCGCATCAAAATTTATCCCTCTTCCAACGTTTCAACTATCTCAGGGGAGAAAGGGAATTTCTCAGTACAAATCAACACGGCAGCCCAGTTTGTCAAAAATAGCTGCACCGCTTGTGGAGAGTGTGTGGAGGTATGCCCGGAAGAGCGGCCCGATGCGTTCAACTACGACCTAACGAATACGAAAGCCATCTATCTGCCTCATGAGATGGCATTCCCAATGAAATACAGCATCGATGAAAAGTATTGCAGGAGAGAGGCTTGCAACAAATGTGTTGAAGCATGCCAATACGATGCCATTGATTTTAATGCAACTGAGAAAAAAACAGAGATAGCAGCCAGCGCAGTCATAGTGGCTACCGGGTGGCACAATTACGATGCCGGCAGGCTTGAGACCTTGAACTACCAGGCTTCACAGGACATTGTAACCAATGTGGAGTTCGAAAGGTTGCTGGCTCCAAACGGTCCAGGTCAGGGTGCACTGACCAGGCCATCTGACAAAACTATCCCTAAGGAGATCGTATTTGTCCAGTGTGCCGGCTCCAGGGATGAGAATCATCTCCCTTACTGTTCAGCCGTTTGCTGTTCGGCTTCCCTGAAACATGCACTCACCATCCGGGAAAAACTACCCGAATGCAAGGTCAAAATTTTCTACATTGATCTGCGGGTATCCGGCCGGAATGAAGATTTTCTCAACAGAGTGAAAGAGAACAAAAACATCCGTCTGATCAAGGGGAAAGTAGGCCGGATAGAGGTAAACGGTGATACCAAAAAGCTGATCGTAGAGGCAGAAGATATTTTGCAGGGAGTGAAAGCTAAGCATGAAGCAGATCTGGTCGTACTTGCAACAGGCATCGTTCCCAATAAATTTTCTGATCTGGTTACAATGAACGATTATGGCTTCATGGCAGGAAAACAACAGGATGGCATCTTTGCCATTTCGTGCAGCAAACAACCCATGGATGTCTCCTCTTCAGTGAAGGAGGCTACGGCTGCGGCATTGAAGGCGATACAGTTATGAGGGCAGAAATACGAAATACGAAATACGAAGAACGAGGGAAGAAGACTTAGAACATAGATAGTAGTGGCAGCAGAAAAGCATATTGGCGTATATATCTGTTCTGGATGTGAGATCGGAAACTGCATCGATGTTGAGAAGTGTCGTACGTTGGCTTCGGATGAGTTCAACGTGATTGATGCCAGCGTTCATCCGGCACTATGTTCGGTGGAAGGATATGATTACCTCCTCCGGAGTATTGAAGAGCATAGCCTTGATGCCGTATTGATCGTCGCTTGCTCTCCACGGGTAAAAACCGAGGTGTTCGATTTTCCGGAAAACATTCTCCTGGAGCGGGTCAACCTGAGAGAACAAGTCACCTGGTGCTTTGAGTCCAATGAGGAAGATACCCAGATGGCTGCAGATGATGCCCTGCGCATGGGGATTATGAAAGTAAAGAATACGGCTAACCCTGTCCCCTATATCGCAGAAAATATCAGAGACGAGATCCTAATTGTCGGAGGTGGAATCACCGGCATGACAGCTGCCATCGAGGGAGCAAAGGCAGGTTACACGATTCACCTGGTTGAGAAAGAAGAGTCTCTGGGTGGGAAACAACATGAGCTGTACAAACAATATCCTGCTCAGGCGCCTTTCGATGCCCTCATTGACCCGGTGCTGGATGCCAAACTTCGTGAGATTAACAGCCTGAAGAATATCAAGGCCTATACTTCCACTACCATTGAAGAGATCCATGGTCAGCCGGGGGCATTTGATGTAACCCTGCAAAATGGCAGTACACAACAACTCAGGATAGGAGCTATCGTCGCTGCCATGGGTTGGACACCGTATGATCCCAATAAGCTCTCTCACCTGGGTTATGGGAAGTCGAAACATGTGATCACTATCGGAGAGTTTGAACAGATGGTGAAAGAGAACCCCGATCTCAAGCTTCCCAAAAACATCCTCTTCATCCTGTGTGCCGGCTCCCGTGATGAGAACCATCTTCCCTATTGCTCATCCTATTGTTGCAGCACTTCACTGAAACAGACGAAATACATCCGTGAGCTAAGTCCCAACTCTTCTGTATTTATCGTTTACAAGGATATCCGGACACCAGGACTGGGAGAGGCGTTTTACCAGGAGGTGCAGAACGATGACCAGGTATTCTTTACCAAAGGGGAGATCGATGAAGTGCTTCCGGAAAAAGAACACCTAAGGGTTACGGTCAAAGAGACCCTCCTGGGAGATGATATTTCACTTCATGTCGACATGATCATCCTAGCGACAGGAATGATTCCGGCCGGCACTGAAGACCTCAACCTGAGCTATCGTCTGGGTAAAGGGCTGCCGGAGTTGAAATACAACTTCTCCGACTCCCATTTCATCTGCTTCCCTTACGAAACCAGGCGTACCGGGATCTATGCTGCGGGGTGTGTCAGAGCTCCCATGGATATCGCTGCCAGCATGGAAGATGCAGCGGGAGCGATGTTCAAAGCCATTCAATGCATTGAAGCCACCAAGCGGGGCGAGTCAGTTCATCCGCGCTCGGGAGATAAATCCTTCCCCGATCTTTACATGGACCGCTGTACCGACTGCAAGCGATGCACCGAAGAGTGTCCGTTTGGCGCCTACGATGAGACTGCAAAAGGAACACCGCTTCCAAATCCGAACCGCTGCCGGCGGTGTGGGATCTGCCTCGGCTCCTGCCCCGAGAGGGTCATCAATTTCTCCAACTTCTCTATCAACAGCATCTCGGCTATGATCAAAGCAGTGGAGATCCCGGATGAGTTTGAGGAGAAGCCACGGATCCTGGTATTTGTGTGTGAAAACGATGCCTATCCGGCTATCGATATGGCTGGCAGCAAACGATTGAAATATAGCCCCTTCGTGCGGATCATTCCTGTGAGATGCCTTGGTTCGATTAACAAAGTATGGATTTCCGATGCTCTTTCCTGTGGATATGACGGCATCCTGCAGATTGGTTGTAAGCCGGGCGATGATTATCAGTGTCACTTCATCCACGGAAGTGAACTGACAGAGAAACGGGGAGAGAATATCCAGGAGGCTCTTCAGACCATGATGCTGGAACCGGAACGGATCCGGACAGAATTTGTTGAAATTACCGATTACCATAAAATCCCCGAAATCATCAACAACTATGTGGAAGTGATTGAAGAGATCGGGCCTAATCCGTTTAAGGGAATGTAGTATGTTCAAGGTTGAACCGGACATAGCGTTTAAGAAAGCCCTGAAACAAAGCAGTGGAGCTTCGTTGAATGAGTGTATCCAGTGCGGAACCTGTTCGGTGGTTTGTTCGCTGGCACCGGAGGAGAGGCCTTTCCCCCGCAAGGAGATGATCTGGGCTGCATGGGGACTGCCTGACAAACTGCTGGCGAATCCCGATATATGGCTCTGTCATCAGTGTGGCGACTGCAGTACTCACTGTCCACGAGGTGTAAAACCCGCCAGTGTGCTCTCTGCCATCAGATTGCTTAGTTACCGTTATTATGCCTGTCCAAACTTTCTGGGAGCTCTTGTAAACAAACCTGCCTGGCTTCCGCTAGCAATCCTGTTACCGGTCATAATCATCACCATAATCTTATTTATGGCTGGTACTTTGACCATCCCGGAAGGCCCCGTGAACTACTCTGCCTTTTTCCCGCATACCTGGCTGAATGGTTCATTTACACTCATTACATTACTGGCATACGGACTGGCAACCATCGGGTTTGTAAAATTCTGGAAGGACCTCAAAGCAGCATTTCCAGGGAGTTACCCAACAAGTGGTTTCTGGAAGAGTCTCCTACAGGTTAAGGGAGAGATGCTGTTGCACAGCAAATTTAGTAAATGCACTGCACAGCGATCAAGAAAGGTAGCACACCTGCTGGTATTCTATGGATTTGTGCTGCTGTTACTGGTCACAGCCTATGCCATTGTAGCAGCCATCACCCACAACTATCCGCTCACCCTGTTAAACCCATTCAAGATTGTTGGCAATGTGGCAGCGTTTATGCTAATTGTTGGACTGGGCATCATAATCATCAATCGACTGACCGATCCTGGCACCTATGGAAACAGCAACTACTCTGATTGGCTACTGCTGATCTCAATGTTGTTACTGACGATCTCCGGGATCGTGGTTCAGGTTGCCCGCTTCCTTGACTGGGGATCAGCCTACCATCTCTACTTCTTTCACCTCGTTTGTGTGTGGTTTGTGATCATCTACCTGCCATACACCAAGTTTGCTCATATGGTCTTCCGGATTCTATCTCTCACATTTGCCAACTCTATCGGGAGGGGATAGAGGGGTTTTCCATTTCAACATCATATTGGTCGCCATGATGTTCTTCGTCTTCACAGATCAAAGCGATCAAGGTTCATTACTTTGTCCCATGCCGCCACAAAATCTTGAACAAATTTTCCCTGAGCATCTGCGCTTCCGTATACTTCAGCAAGGGCTCTAAGCTCTGAGTTTGAACCAAAGATCAGGTCTGCACGGGTAGCAGTCCATTTCCGTTTTCCACTTGTCCTGTCGCACCCTTCAAAGGTTTCCTGGTCGTCAGCAATTGGTTTCCAGGTAGTACTCATATCGAGAAGGTTGACAAAGAAATCGTTGGTAAGGACTTCCTGACGTTTTGTGAAAACACCGTGTTCAGAATTGTCGAAGTTTGTGTTTAGCACACGCATACCACCCACAAGAACGGTCATTTCAGGAGCAGTTAGTATTAGCAATTGGGCTTTGTCCACCAATAATTCTTCCGTCGACATGGCGTACTTCGTTTTCAGATAATTGCGAAAACCATCGGCTGCCGGCTCCAGTACTTCAAACGAATCCACGTCGGTTTGTTCCCGGGATGCATCCATACGCCCCGGAGTGAAAGGAACGGTTACAACAGAACCGGCGTCTTTTGCCGCTTTTTCAACACCTGCACAACCGGCCAATACAATAAGGTCGGCAAGCGAGACTTTTCCCCCATTAGCCTGGGCCCTATTGAATTCTTTTTGAATGCCTTCCATCGTTTTCAACACGTTTGTTAGCTGAGCAGGATTGTTAACACTCCAGTCCTTTTGAGGAGCAAAACGAATGCGGGCACCGTTGGCGCCACCACGTTTATCAGAACCACGGAAAGTAGACGCAGAAGCCCATGCGGTAGATACAAGCTGAGATACGGATAGTCCGGAAGTTAATACCTTAGCTTTTAATGCTGCAATATCTTTTTCATCAATTAACGCATGATCCACGGCAGGGATCGGATCTTGCCAGATCAATTCTTCGGCAGGGACTTCAGGGCCTAAGTAGCGTGCCCGCGGGCCCATATCCCGGTGAGTCAGCTTAAACCATGCACGGGCAAAAGCATCTGCAAATTCGAGAGGATGTTCATAGAAACGCCTTGAAATTTTTTCATAAGCGGGATCGAAACGCAAAGAAAGGTCTGTAGTAAGCATTGTTGGCGCATGCTTTTTTGTCTTGTTATGGGCATCAGGGATTACCCCCTCGGCATTTTTTGCCACCCACTGATGGGCACCGGCGGGGCTTTTTGTTAGTTCCCATTCGTATTTAAACAGATTTTCGAAGAAGTAATAACTCCATTTGGCGGGTGTCTGTGTCCATGTAACTTCCAATCCGCTGGAGATGGTGTCGCCTCCTTTTCCAGAACCAAACTTGTTTTTCCAGCCTAAGCCTTGCTTTTCAATGCCGGCAGCTTCAGGTTCAGGTCCGACATTTGCAACATCACCGGCACCATGGGTTTTACCAAAGGTGTGCCCACCGGCAATGAGTGCCACGGTTTCTTCATCATTCATGGCCATACGGGCAAAGGTTTCACGAATATCTTTAGCAGCTGCAACCGGGTCAGGGTTTCCGTCTGGTCCTTCCGGATTTACATAGATTAATCCCATTTGCACGGCTGCAAGAGGATTGTCAAGGTCGCGTTCTTCAGAGTAGCGTTTGTCACCTTCTAACCACTTGGTTTCTGAACCCCAGTAAACGTCCTCTTCGGGCTCCCAAACATCTTCACGCCCACCGGCAAATCCAAAGGTTCTGAATCCCATTGATTCCAGGGCTACATTACCGGTAAGAATCATCAGGTCAGCCCACGATATTTTTCGGCCATACTTTTGCTTGATCGGCCAAAGCAGCCTTCGTGCCTTGTCGAGATTGACATTATCGGGCCAACTGTTGAGCGGGGCAAAACGTTGCTGTCCGCCTACTGCACCTCCACGACCGTCTCCTGTGCGGTAGGTGCCTGCACTGTGCCATGCCATTCGGATGAATAAGGGGCCGTAATGGCCGAAATCGGCAGGCCACCAATCCTGAGAGTCGGTCATTAGTTTATGAAGGTCTTTTTTTAAAGCCACCAAATCCAGACTCTTAAATTCTTTAGCATAGTTAAAATCTTTACCCATTGGGTTCGATAACGTTGAGTGTTGACGCAGTATGTTCAATTTTAACTGATTAGGCCACCAGTCGCGGTTTTTTGTGCCGCCACTGCCAAAACTATGCTTTCCGGTCGCTCCGGTAACCGGACATTTACTTATATTTTCTGAATGATTTTCCATGTTGAATATGTATTGGATTATTAATGAACATTTAATTTATTGATTCCTTTTTATGAATTTTCCGATAATTTGCAGCTTAATATTTTCAATTCTGAAATCGGGAATTCCTTGTTTCTTAAAATACGTTTCAAGTATATGATTTAACTTTTCATCATGATAATCCTCAATTCTATCCGATTCTGAACAATACAAATGATGATGGTTTTCCATGATCCCATCATATCTCATAATATCTTTCTCTGTTTTTACTTTTTTAATTAATTCATTTGACACCATAGCATTAAGAACTTTGTAAACTGTAGCTGTTGCAATATTCGGATGGTTATTTCTTATATATTCAATAATGTTATCGGCAGTAGGGTGATTGTTAAGCTTAATAATGGCCTCCAAAATTGCAATCCTTTGAGGGGTTACTTTCAGTCCTTTCTCAGTTAGTTTTGCACTTATTTCTCCTACTCTCATATATAATTAATGTCTAATGATACTAATTCTCTTTTAATAGTATGTAAATATAATCTTTTTTTAATAAAAAGTCAAGTTTCAGCAGAAATTACTATTGAAGCTGGCTGGCATTTCGGAACTAGTCACAGTTAACTTGCGATAAAGTTTAGTATAAGTAAAGCTTTATCTTTCCCCCAGAGTAACAGGAATAACTTTTGCCTTTCCCTCTCTTAAGATACCTAATTCAATAGTATCACCAGGTTGGAACTTTTTGAGTGCATCGGAATATTCCATTAGTTTTTTCACAGGCTCTCCGTTCACGGAGGTTATAATATCCCCTGCCAGCAGACCGGCTTTTTCTCCCGTAGAGCCTTCAATTACAGATGCAATTTTAACGCCTTCACCAGTGTAGGCAAAATCAGGAATAGAGCCGGTTGAGGCCCTACGGTTGGTTTTAGGTTTTTCCGCTACGGGAGGGCCGGTTGCTGGCATTTTGCCGGTAAATTCAAAAGGGGTATCGCGGTCGGCAAGGTATTCCACCACTTCTTTGGCAACTGTAGCTACTTTTACAAGCCCTTTACCGTCAATTTTATCAAAGGTATCAGAAGGCTTATGGTAATTTTCGGTAGCTCCCGTAAACAATTGAACGGCAGGTATTCCTTTTTCGATGAACGCAACCTGGTCGCTGGCGTCCAATTCCTGCTGAACCACATCACTTTTAATGCCTGTAGTGTATTCGGTGCCCATGAAAACAAACTTCCATTCTTTGGCTGAATTTCCATTGAGCACCATCAGGTTTTTATCGAATAAACTTCCATCGGTATCCAGGTTGACGTCTGCTATTATCGTTCCCGGAGAATAATTTTTTCCCTGGCTGACAAAATAACGGGATCCGATTAAACCAGCCTCTTCCCCAGTAAAAGCAACAAAAATTATTGTCCTTTTTGGCTGTATGGTTTTAACCATTGATCTGGCCAGTTCGAGCAGGATGGAAACCCCGCTGGCATTATCGTCGGCGCCAGGATGGATTTTCCCTTCATCACCTTTGTGCACATCGGGCCAACCCAATCCAAGGTGGTCGTAATGCGCTGAAATGATAACCGGTGAATCTTTCAGCCTTTCGTCAGTACCCCTGATAATAGCCACTACATTTTCCATTTGTATCTCCCCTTTATCCGGGAAATTATGGGAGAATTGCTGGAAATATGAGTCCCCCAAGGGATCCAATCCATACTCTTTAAATTTACCGGCAATATAATTTGCAGCAGAATCCAGTTCAGGAGTTCCCAAACCGCGACCCTTCAGTTCGTCTGATGCCAGGTACGTTATGTGATCCATCATTCTTTGCTCCGAAAAAATTGGGGCAAGAGTCACCAAAGGTTCTCTTTTCTGAACCATATTTGGAGATTGAGTACTGCTTTTAAAAATTTTGATCAATGGCGAATTAAGAACAGGCCATTCTCCTTTTGCTACATTTACAGGTTCGTCTCCTTCAAAACCAAGGTAACTGTATTTACCGTAGTGAGGCAATTTTCTAACCAGTCCTGCAATAGCCGTGTTGTTGTCGAGGGCGATGAAAGCCATGTTATATTCACTGTTCAGGTCATTATAAACTGTTAAAACAAAACTGTGGTTTTGTTTTGCGGTAGCCCTATTTTCAAAAACAACCGAATCGCCTTGCAAGGATGAGTGCGAATCCGAAACAGCAACATTTATTTTGTCGGCAAACTTGTTTTCAAAACCAATGATCCAGATTGTTTTATTGACCGGTAACATGGTTAATTCGTTATCAAAAACGACTTCAAACTCATCATTATCAGCGGCTTTCCACTGGTCGATAAAATCTTTATACAATTGTTTCTTACTTGCCTCAGCTTTTGCAGGCAACACAACCAGGTTTTCTTTACTTGCCAGTATCTTGGACCAGGTTGGCGGCACTTCCATCGGATCCAGAAACCTGAAGACATCGTATTGTGGATCAACCGCCAGTTTCAGTGGCTCGCTACTGAGTTCGAATTCAAAATCCTGCTTCCTGTCTTTCATGTTCACAATAAACGTTTCGAGTCCTTTCGGAGTAGCAATAACAATTGGAATATCAACAATAAAGACATCAGCCTTTTGTTTTTGCTCCAGCAAAAGTGAAACATGAAATTTATCGCTGGTTTTACTGACCTTCGCCACAATGATGGCTATTTCGGGTGCCCCGGTGCGGCTCAGCCACTGAGTAAAGAATGGTTTTAAATCATTGCCTGTAACCGTTTCAAATGAAGTCCGGATGTCATCGAACGAAGCCGTTTTAAATTTGAAATTTTCATAAAAAAGGGTAAACCCTTTTTTAAACGTCTCATCACCCAATTTTCGCCTTAGCATGTGCCACATCATCAGCGATTTTCCATAACCAACGGCTTCGCTGGCGGCATCGTGACGGGAACCAAATTTATTCAGCGGGAAATCGTTGGTTTCGTCCACTACATTTGTAAACTTTTGCAGGGTCGAACGACGGTAATCTTCACCCTGTCCGCGTTGCTCACTGATCAGATGATCCGCTTCGTAAGCTGTAATCCCTTCGCACCAGTTTCCCCTGCTAAAATCGACATAAACGCTGTTCCCCCACCAGTTATGCAACAATTCATGAGGATAGGAAGAATACAGAATGAACGGAAAGCGGATGATTTTTTCGCCCAGCAGCGTGAACGAAGGCATGCCGTAACCTGTTTCCCAAAAATTTTCAACCAGGGCAAATTTTGTGTAAGGGTAAGGCCCTGTCAGCTTTTGGTACATATCCATATATTGCTCTGTCAAATCAAGATATTTGCTTGCAAGTGCTTCGTCGGGTGTACGCAAAAATGCCATTGCCCCGATGCCACTGTTCATGCTGTGAGAATACTCATTGAAGCGCGCGCCAATCAGAAAAACCTCCTCTTGTGGCGTATTACAGATCCACGTGTCCGTATGCTGATCACCACTTGCTTTTTCAGCCGTTCTTTTGCCTTGCGAAACGGTTTTCCAACCCGATGGCAACGTAGTGGTTAATTTAAACGTGACAGGTTTCTCATCAAAGGAAGGAACCCAATAGGTGGAACCGGCAAGATATATTCCTGAATCGCAGATAATTCCGGGCGATTCGCTGAATCCTCTTGCATAGTCTTCCTCACTGTGAGAAAAAGAGAAATCAATAGTTCCTTCATAGCGAACAACAAAATAGTCCGACCTGTTCTCCAACTTCACGTTCCATTTATTCAATTGGATGTTACTGTTATTTCCACTGTCGTCGTCGTGGTCCATGCCAACATCCTTGGCTTTTTCTTCGGATGCCATTTGCTCAACGGCTGCATTTTTCGAAAACGAAGTCGGCGAAAGCGATGCATTGAGGCTAAATTCTGGTTCCCCAGCCGGCAGGTTAATAATTGAATCAGCTACCACAATATGAGCTGTTGCAGGATTTATTTGAACTGACAAAATATGCTGAATGGTTTTATTATTTTGAGCAAAACCAACGAAAGTGGTCACCAAAAGCAAACTTGCTGCAAGATATTTTTTCATCTGATTTATTTTTTTTATTGTTCCATTAATTCCAGATAGTACTTCACAAAATAGACCCATTGGTCCAGGCGATCATACAACTGAGGAGTTGAGGGATAGGGGATGATCACTTCCGGAGCAATGCCAATGTTATCGATGGGCATTTCAGGCAGACGACGTGAGCGGGTCATCGGAAAGTTCAGTTCGTAATTTCCTGATGGAAAATCTTCACGAACTGCGTTTGAATAATCCAGAACACCTGCGGTATTCTGGTTCCCGAAAAGAATAACTTTATCACTCTCTTTGGCTCCCAAAATAAACTGTTCGGCTGATGAACCGTTATTTTCATTGATGATGATCCCGACTCTCCTGGGGTAGGCATAGACCGTATCTTCAACAACCAACTCATCCCTACCCATCATGGGATGAATGACGAACCCGCCAATATTTGTTCTCATCTCGCCAAGAAGGGCATTCGTCCACGCGATTCCCTCTTCACCATCTTTGATTTTGCCGTTGAGCAATGCATCTTCAAACAGCTTGATGTGGGCCGGAGTAGCATACCATTCAACCCCTTTGCTTTTATAAGGATAGGTGTAGATCAGTTTCGATAACGGTTGATAGAAATTATCCTGCCCTCCGCCGTTATTCCGGATATCGATAATGAGGTTTGGCCGGGAAGTGATTTCCTGCCAGTGTTTAGTGACCAGCGTTTCGGCGTAATCGGTCCCAAATGTCGGAATACGCAGATAAAACGTGCTATCCGTTAAGTTGATAGCCAGGGGGAAGGTGTTGGTCCCGTTGGGGAACTCGGGTTGATAGGAGTAGAGCAGCGCGTTGTCGGAGATATCTGACCCCGACTGCCTGACAAATCGTGTGTTATCATGAAGTTCCAGGATTTCCCCCCCCAGATGGAGGGATGCCTGACCGATGATTGGTCTGAAATTATTGTAATCAGGAAATGAGATCAGGTCATATTCGTTTTCCGGGTTGGACGTGAACTCATACATAACCTGATCCGGTTCATATCCGGCAAACTGAATGGCAATGCCGATATATTTATCACTCCCCGGCTTTTTCAAAACAGCAATTTTACCCCTGAAAGAGATCCAGATACCTTCAATACCATCAGTTTTTTTGCCAAGCATTTTGATGGATTCTTCGGTCAATGGAATGAATTCGGGATTAGGTAACTCGGTCGTTCCGGTTGCGGAACTTTTGGATCTCCATTTCCCGCGAACCTTTAAATGGTAATCCCTGAACCAGGTTGCATATTGATTCAGGTACCTTCCGCAGGAATCGGGATACTGGTCGATTTTTGCCCTAAGGTGTTGCTCCAGGGCTTGAAGCTCCCCAGAAGTTTCTGCTGTAACCTTATCGGTATACCCCGGATAGTCCGCTTCAATTTTCTTCACCAGGTAATTGAAATCCCTGATGCAGTCGCTCGACTGTGCAAGAATTGCGAGCGGTCCAAGAAAAATAAAAATTAGCGTTACGAGTTGTTTCATAAGATAGTACTATCAAGGGTATTAGTCATTTTCCTGTTCATCAATTATTTTAATTCTTCATTTCATGATTTTGTTATAATCACTCAAAGCTAGTTTTATACTTGAAATTATTACATCCGGATCATCCTTCTGGATTATATGCCCGGAGTTCGAACAATAAAAGAACTTGCCATATTTCAATGGGTTTATAAGATCAATCCAACTATTCATCTTAATATCATTGTCAATTCTAAACATTTTTTCATGGTCATATAACCCACTTGTTTCATTCGGATTTATAGGATATCCACCGGCCATTATAAAATGAACAGGTACGTCAGGTAAGGGATTTCTATTACATAGCTCAAAGCCTGTCTTGCTAAATTCTCTTTGTGCTTTCATTTCTTCAACAACAAACTTAGGCCATAGAGCTATATATTCATCAGCCGATTTGTCGTATGCATCAAAAAGGGAATCGATCTGGCTTTCGGAAAGCCCGATTCTCTGGTAAGGTAATCGTCCTCCTCCTTTTTTTACAAAGTCGTGGGGGTCAACAAAAATCAGTCCTGCAATTTCATCAGGGTACAATGAAGCAAAGCATCTTATATATGCTGCACCCCATGAATGTCCTACAAGGATGTAAGGAGGTTGTAGCCCCTCCTCAAGAAGCAATTGACGAAGAACATCAGTAATATGATCGATGGTTGGAAGTTGATTATCATCCTCAGAACTTCCAATCCTGGGTCGATTATATGCGAAAGTAGCATTTCCCTTTGATATTTCATTAATGATTGGGAGCCAATATTCGAAATCAGTACCCCTGCCATTTTCAAAAACAATGACGGGTTTTCCTTTTTGGTTGTTTTCCATACCATAGGTAACCGCTTCAACCTTGAATCCATTTATCGGGATTAAGGCCAGATTAGGAAAAGCTTTCTTTTTATTTGCCTGAACTGCTTCAAGTAAGGGCTCCCACCTGTTATCATTATAAAGCGATATTAAATCCGGGTCTGACTTTATGTGTCCGTAATTGGTGTAATTCATTAATGTTGCAATATAGTTTAGATTAAAGAATGCACTGTCAGGGTAGTTTGCTAAAGACCACGAACAAGCAGCATTATAGCGGTGGTTTATCGTTATCTTGGAATCAGGTGCTTTAAATGCATCTGAAAATGCAAAAGCAGATTTCTTAAACTCTTTTACTTGATACAGAGAGTCTGCTTTACGGATAAGAATATCATATTTATAGGTATTAGTCTGACTAAATAACAAGGTTGAGTATATTAAAAGGGCTAAAAATACTATTGTCGTTTTCATGTGTTTAACGTTTTTTTCATATCCATGAGTTGAAAAATAGACCATCATCGAGTAAAACTCCTCGATTAAAGAATTAAATCCTCCATATTCAGTTAGTTTTCAATCATACTTGTAACGAGACTCTCCACGTGAATCCTGGTGGTGTCAAAGATCTCAAGATCTCTGAAATCAGACTGGCTCAGGATTAACGGTAATTCTGTCCCTCCCAGGATCAATCCTTCAATTGATTTCGTTTCCTGTAATTCTGTGACGATCCGGAGGAGTTGAAGTTTGGTTTCCGGGATGATCTTGTTCAGTACAAGTTCCGTCATGTATTTTTCATGGATGTAGTCCTGATTTCCCGCTTCCGGGATGAAAACTTCGATGCCGTATCTCGCCGCAATCTTCTGATAGAAACCGAATGTCATGGTGGATTTTGTTCCAAGGAGCCCCACCCGTTTCATGTTTTTCTGTGCAATAAACTTACAGGTCTCTTCCACGATACTGATCATCGGAATATTCACTCGTTTTGTCAGCTCATCAAACACGATATGGGGGGTATTAGATGCAATGGCTGCAAAATCGACTCCCGACTTTTCCAGTATCGATATTCTGGCAACGAGAAAATCGATCAATCTTTCGAGCCGGTTTGAAAACACATAATCGAGCATCTCGGTCATGTTGATGCTGTTAATGATGATCTCAGGATAATCTTTTGTGTTCAACCTTTCTTGAAACCGCTTAATGATCAACCGGTAGTATGCAATTGATGATTCCGGTCCAACGCCTCCGATTAGCCCTAACTGTTTCATTTTATTTGTTTTACTGCATTGCTTGTTCCAAATCCTGAATTAAATCTGTCGTATCCTCAATACCAACGGATAACCTGGGTAAATCATCATTGATTCCGTCCTGTTCCTTTTTTTCTTTTGTCAGATGCATGTGAGAAGTGAGGGATGGTGCACATATTGTTGGTTTCGATTGGGTTTTCATCGTTATTGCTTTTATTGATGTAAAAGTAATGAAATTCCGACATCTGGCATCTGGCAACTGGCATCTGGTATCAATCTTTTACCTACTTTTACAATTAGAAACTAGCTTCTCAATTATTATATTTTTATGAAGATCACACTCTACGGTGCAGCCAGCGGTGTCACCGGCAGCGCATACCATGTTCAGACAAATGAAGCCAATATCCTGATCGATTGCGGCATGTTCCAGGGAGGAAAAGGTGCCGACGAACTGAATCGCTCAGCTCCTCCGGTTGATTACAGGAAACTTGACTCGATCGTCCTGACCCATGCACACCTGGATCATTGCGGACGGCTTCCGTTGGCGATCAGGGCTGGCTACAACAATGCTATCTATGCTACGCCGGCTACGATAGAAATCGCTTCCCTCATTTTGAGGGATTCGCTCAAGGTATATACCAGTGATCTGGAAAAACTCAACCGAATGCTGCAGCGCCAGGGGAAAAAGAAGGTTGAACCCCTGTATGACAAGGAGGATGTTGAACAAGCCATCAGGCAGATGGAATCGATTCCCTACTGGCAATCGTATATGGTTGCTCCCGGGATCAAAGTAATTGCCCAGGAGGCCGGACATATTCTTGGATCGGTTAGCCTGAAAGTGATTGCCACAGAAAATGGCAAGGAAAAGTCGGTGGTCTTCTCAGGTGACATCGGCGCAGCCGGGATGCCTATCATCAAAGATCCTGAGCCGTTCACGCATGCCGATATGGTCTTTATGGAGTCGACCTATGGCGACAGGGATCACAAATCACTCGAAGCTACCCTCGAAGAGGCCCGCGGGATTATCCTGAAAACCATCGAGTCGAACGGGAAGATCCTGGTGCCATCGTTTGCAGTTGGCCGTACACAGGACCTGCTCTACTACATGGATGAAGCCTTTCATAAGCAAAACCTGCCATCGTTTCCCATCTACCTCGACAGCCCCATGGCAATCCAGGCGACAAAAATCTACCTGCAACATCCCGAACTCTACGACGAGGAGACCCAGGTGATGAACCTCCGAGGGCAATTTAGGAAAGACCTGGCAAAGGTTCATCTTGCCGAGACGCCGGATCAGTCCAAAGCCATCAACGAAGTGACCGGAACCTGCATGATCATTGCCGGCTCGGGGATGTGTACTGCCGGACGAATTATCCATCACCTGCGGCACAATCTCTGGAGACCAGAAACTTCAGTTGTGATTGTCGGCTATCAGGCACACGGGACCCTGGGCCGGCAGCTGGTCGAGGGAGCGGAGTATGTAAAGATCTGGGGCGAGACCATTGCCGTAAAGGCTAAGATATACAGCCTGGGAGGTTTCAGCGCCCATGCCGGACAATCAGATCTCCTGAAATGGTTCAGCGCTATCGCGCCATCCAAGCCGAGAGTCATCCTGATCCACGGGGAAGATAAAGCCCGAGCCGTACTCGCCGAAAAGTTACAACAAGAATTTGGAGTGAAGGCTGAGATACCGGAGTTTGGGGAAACAATTGAGATAGCCAAATAGTGAAATGGCGAAATGGCGAAAGCATCATTTAGCACTTCGTACTTCGTACTTCGTACCTCCAGTTCTAACTTCTGAAATCTAACTTCTAACTTTACTTTACTGTCACCTTCGCCCGATACACCTCCGATTCTCCTTTCAGCTGCACCAAATAGATACCTGCCGACAGAGCTGAAAGGTTGACAACCTCTTTCAAACTGCTGCCGGAAGCTGTCACCTGGTTCATCATCATTGTGCGTCCAAACAGATCTACAACCTGAAAAGTATATGAACCTTCAACCGCACCGGATAATAAAATCGTCACTTCGCCGGAAGCCGGATTGGGATAGACCTTAAGGCGGTTGGAGAAGCCCATTGCTTCATTATCTATGGCCGTGATGTCGGCAATGGCAAAATCGTCAATAGCGAAGTCTCCTTTCTGACCGCAGGAGGTGATTCCCCTGAAGCGTAGAGCTACAACCTCACCATTCCAAGGTGAGAGGTCTATTTCAAGCTCTTTCCATTCGTTTCCCTTATCACCGATGATCGGGGAAACGATGTCGCTGATGATTTCAGAACCATTGAAAAGGTCGACATGAAATTCTCCTATATCGGCTCCCCAGGCATGGTACCAGACAGTAAGTGTGGGAGAAACGCCGTTCCTGAGATCAACACAAGGGGTGTTGATCAATGCCACTTTGTCGAGGCAGAAATTTGAAGGTTCCATGTAAAGGTACTGACCGGTATAGGTTCCGGTGGTGTGGTCGAATGCTGGCCCGGTTTGGCCGGTACTCGTTGACCCGGAATAGGTTCGCCAGTCATGCTGGTCGTACACATCATTTTCCATGTTGAACCATCCATCATCAAGGTCGCAAATGATAAGCTCGCACACCGGTGCGGAGACACACCTTGGCCAACTGTCGAAGTTCTGCTGGTATCCAAAGGAGACGGTCATCCCGTCAATCACCTCGATGGGGATTTGGAGCTGATCATTGGCCGGGTTCTGATCGCCGGCATAGGAGACGACAGCAGTGAAAGGATAGAACCCGGGATCGGAAAGGTCGATGGGTTCTATAAATTCAAAGATAAGGGAAGAATCCGGATCAATCGTCCCGGGATAAGTTTCAATCACAAAAGGGTGGCTGCCCAGCTGGTACCTCAGAGTTGGGTCTATGATTGGCTGCATGCCGAAATTCCTTACTTTGACCTTGACCGTCACTGCTGAAAGATCCATTATTCCTGACTGGAAAATACCCCATTCTGCAGTAGGAATGGCTGCCATCATGGCATCTGTTGGATAACAGTCCATGTTCCCGAGTGTTTTCTCCAGTGCCATTGCCCTCCTTCCGGTGGCCCCATTCTCTCCGATTGCCCTCACGGTGAACCACGAGCTGGTCACTAGGTTGGTGTCGTCCACGGTTACCGAGGTTGCTGTAGTAGTGGCAATTGTTTCCATGTACTTTGTGCCCAGTTTCATCACATCGTAAGACGAGGCTCCGTGAACCGGACTCCAGCTGAGATGGGTCTTTCCGGTACACACCCAGTCTATTTGCAGGTTGCAGGGTAAGCCCAGAATAGTAAAAGGCGCCTCCGTTTGGGAGACAGAGATGCCTTTGGTAATCCTTACAAGGGCTTCGCTGGAAGTAGTGTTTGGCACAATCCAGCCGAAGTAACGATCTTCACCGGCCACATTATCATCGATCAGATCCCAGTTTTGGCCATTATCAACAGACGACTCCAGCTTGAAGGTCTGGCTTGTGTCGAATGCATCCCAGCGTATGTATTCCAACTCACCTGGAACAAAAGGCTCACCACCCAGTGGGTAGGTGAGGATCACTTCATTGGGGATGAACTCATAAATCACATAATAGGTTTGAGGTCCCTGTGGGACGGTGACTCCCTGAACCTGGAGGGTATAGGTTCCGGCATCCGGTTCATCGAGAGTTACCTGCTCCATGTTATTCCTGTCATCCATCCCTCTGAAGGCTGGCAAATTAAGACTATCGGGACTCGGATAGTGGCTTAGTTTCCAGGGAAGCCATATGGTCGAACCCGGGTCGGTGAGGGTCATGTCGAGGTTGTTTACCAGAGCCCAGGTGGTATTGACCGAAGCTTCGTAGTCGGTCCAGTAGATCATCACCCTGAGTTGAGCAATATTTGCTGGCACTGCGATGGTATGGGTTTTGGTCCCGCCCTGGCTGAGTGAGCCCGAATCAAAACGGGCCTCTTCAATCACCTGAGCAGCCCGAAGTGCATTCACACGGCCCCATCCAAATTTAAAGTCGGGACCTGCATTCCCCAGATCTTCTGCCGTATTAAGTAAGATTCCTTTGATGAGTCCGGCCATGGGGTCGGCTCCTGAGAAGTTATCCTTATAGGCCTGATAGAGCTGTGCCAGTGTTCCTGCCACACCCGGACAGGCCATGGAGGTGCCCGACTTCAAGGCATAGTCATTGGGATCTACTGTTGAGTAAACGCTGGAGCCTTTCGCTGCACAGTCAGGCTTGATCCGGCCGTCGTGTGCCGGTCCGCGGCTGCTGGAGGAAGAGAGGTTGTCGGCATAATCGAGGTTGGCCACCGCGATCACATTCTTGGCGATCTTATGGCCACCGGTAACATTCCCCCAGCCGGCGCCGGCACCGTAGCCGCAATTGCCTGTCCCTTCATTTCCGGCAGAGAACACGTGCATCAGTGAAGGATAGGCACGCACCTGCTGATCCATCGTTTGGGCCAGGGCTGTATAGCCGGCGTTGCAGCCATTGCTGTAAGAAGTTGAGGTTATCCGTACTCCCAGATTACCATAGTCAGACGGGATGGCGTTGAATCCAGGATAATTGGGTGAAGCCCCGTATACATAAAGGTCAGCTCCAAAGGCATTGCCTCTTCCAAGTGGATCCACGTTTCCTGCGGCCATGATGATGCCGGCGCAATGGTCTCCATGATTTCCACTGTTGTTAGTGAGGAACTGATCCAGCACCCTTCCCTGGTAATCGATATGAGGCCCGATGATGCCGTCGTCCTGAAGCTCTACGATCACACCGGTTCCATCATAATGGCGGCCTGCACCATAATCGGTGGCGATGGCATTGGTATGATGAAGCGTGCGCCCTGTATAATTTTCCGGTTCGGGTTCAGGATAGACCGACTCCATAAACATCACATAGGGAAGATCGGCGATCTTCAGGACCTGATCCTGCGGAATGGCCACATTTACGTAGTGACCGAAGTCGTCGCGCATGATCACAGACAGCCCTTCGGCTTGGAGTGCGCCAACAACCTGGGCCGGATCAAGGTTTGGGAGATAGCTTACGAGGATACTGATGCTCCCGTTGGCCATTACCGCATGTTCAGGGATATTTCCCGGGTAGAGGTCGGGGGAGAGTTTGTAATCGATATCAATGGTAAAAATACTCCGGATGCCTTTTCCTGTCAGTTCCCCAGCATTGAAATCCTGGTTGAACGCAGCGAAGTATGCATTTTTCGGCATGTAGCCAAGCAAGGTGATGCCTGCTTCCTGAAGCTGGATTTTTACATCCGTTGGTGGGATCTCATAAAACTGGATGATCTTAAAGAACTGACCATTATAAAGAGACTCGTTGGATGCTGACCAGGAGGAGAGAAACGCCTCCGTATTGGCTTCCGGCACGATAGTTCCTGTTTTAAAATAGAGGGAATAATCATCTGTTTGAGGCTGGGAAAATAGGGTTGTCACCGCCAAAAGGCATATTGCCAGAAGAGAAGATCGTAAAGCCATAGGTTGATTTATTTGGTTTATATTCAACAAAGATAAAAGAATCGATATAAAAGAAGACAAGAAAAAGGCTTGAAGGGTTGCATGACAGTTCGCAGTTCGCAGTTCGCAGTTCGCTTTTCACGTCTCACATTTTTAACTATTTTTGCGCCACTAATGAACCGTCCTCTTTTGTCATATCTCGCTATTGGAGTTTTCACTCTCACTCTTTACGGTTGTTCCATTTCTACAACCAGTCGGGAGTGGAAGATCCATTGGGATAAAGAGAGGCTCGCAGAGAAGGAGAAATTTCTCGAGGAAAAGAAACAGGAAGAGGGCAATCGGGCTCACTCTTCCCGCCCCAATGTGATCCTGATCATGGCCGACGACCTGGGGAAGTACGACGTTTCCACCTATGGAGCTACACATATCCAAACGCCGAATATTGACCGCATCGCTGCAGAGGGCGTACTGTTCGAAAATGCTTATGTGACGGCGCCTATCTGTTCTCCCTCCCGGGCAGCCATCCTCACCGGTAAGTATCCCCAGCGGTATGGCTTCGAATCGCAGCCGATGGAATACTACCCCTCCAATATTGTGGAGTACAGTGCTGGAAAAAACGCCGGTTTTCTGGGCGACTGGAAAGTAGCCACACTCCCAAACTATCCGAACGAATGGGAGATTGCCAAACAGGGGATTCCGTTGCCTGAGATCACCCTGGCCGAGTTAATGAAGGCAGCAGGATACAGGACAGCGATCATGGGAAAATGGCATCTGGGAGCAGGGAAGACACAAACCCCGAACAAACGTGGCTTTGATGAGCAATACGGATTTTACGGTGCTTTTTCACTCTATACGCCTTCACAGAAGACGCCGGGATACCAGCATTTCATCCAGGAGGATTTCAGCGCCCGCTACCAGTGGAACATGAAACGCCTATCCACGGCAGCCATCCGAAAGAACAACAGGGTTGTCAGGGAGAATGACTACCTGACCTTTGCCATCAGAGATGAGGCCATCCGGTTTCTGGAAGCAAACCGGGATACCTCCTTCTTCCTCTACATCCCGTTCAACGCCCCGCATGTTCCGTTCCAGGCCCCGCAGGAGTACTGCGATCGGTTTGCCCATGTTCAGGATCCCAATAAACAGGTCTACTATGCGATGATTGCAGCCATGGATGATGCCATTGGTGAGATCCTTGATAAGGTGAAGGAGCTGGGACTGGAGGAGAATACTATCATCTGGTTTATTTCCGACAACGGCGGAGCCAGCTATACCGGAGCTACGGATAATGGCCCACTGAAAGGGGGAAAGCTTACCTACTTTGAAGGAGGGATCAACGTGCCGTTTGCGATGAAATGGAAAGGGCATATCCCGGAAGGGACCACCTACCAGCCGGCTGTGTCGGCACTGGATATCTTTGCTACCACCATTGGTCAATGTGGCATCGGACTACAGGAGGGGAACCTCATCGATGGGGTAGACCTCATCCCATATATCGCAGGCAACGCAGCCGGGCTCCCCCACGAGAAGCTGTTCTGGCGGGCCGATCACATCAGGGCTGTCCAAACGGGAGAGTGGAAAATGATGATGAGCATGCGCGATAAATGGCTTCATCTCTATAATCTGAAAAGCGATAAATCGGAGACCATCGACCTGCAGTACGAAAATCAGGAGACATTGAAACGGCTTCAGGACTATTTCGAAGAATGGAACAGCAACCTGCCGACCAAACCCATGTGGCCGCGCATCATGGACCGGAAGTTTGTCATCGACGGGAAAGAGTACTATTTCCCGGCCTAACCTGGTTTTGTAGATGTATTAACTATGACAACCGCTCCATCCAACTTCCGTAAATTTCCGAAAATCAGGATTCGGGGAGCTAAACATCAGGTAGTGAAAGGTTGGGATGCGATCGGAACGGAACTTGGCGGGCTTATCAACCGGCTTGACTCCGCCCGGTGTATTATTGCGGTGGAATGCTATATGGGTGTTGATATTCCGGAGATAATAAATGCGCTAACCAAAACCCTGCAACCAGATCTTCTGATCACCACCAATGAGCTGTTCCAGACAGAGGATACAGTCCGGTCCCTTACTCATCACGATGCTACCTACGACCGTACCTTCGGGTACATGACGAAGCTCGAAATGATCGACTTCCTGAATCCGGGATCGATGGATAAAGCGAGGAGAAACATTTCAATGATAAACGGAGGAGTTGTTGTGGTGATCGGCTCCGGTGCAACCCTTCTAACCACTGAACCGGATATTCTGGTCTATGCCGATATGCCCCGCTGGGAGATCCAGCAACGGATGCGCAGGAATGATACGGGCAACCTGGGCCTTTCCAACCTGAATGCAAGCTTCGAGGAGAAATACAAACGTGGCTATTTTATCGACTGGCGGGTGGCCGACCGGTTGAAAAAGAGACTCATACCCTCCTGGGATTTTGTGCTGGACACGACAGCGCCCGGCAACCCAAAGATGATCACCGGGTCATCGTTCAGGGAGGCATTACGGCAGGTCGCTCAGCAGCCCTTCAGTGTGGTCCCTTTTTTTGATCCCGGCCCATGGGGAGGTCAGTGGATGAAAAAGGTGTGCGGTCTCGATCCTGAAATCCCTAATTATGCCTGGTGTTTCAACTGCATTCCGGAAGAGAACAGTCTTTTGCTTGATTTCGGCAATGGCATCCTGGAGACACCGGCCATCAACCTGGTTTTCTCAAGGCCTGAACAACTCCTCGGAAAACAGGTACATGCCCGTTTCGGGGAGGAGTTCCCCATCCGGTTCGACTTTCTCGACACCATGGAAGGAGGGAATCTCAGCCTCCAGGTGCATCCGGTCACGGAATACATCAGGGAGAAATTTGGGGTACCATATACCCAGGACGAGAGTTATTACCTCATGGATGCCAAACCCGAAGCTGTTGTGTACCTTGGGTTGAAAGAAGGCATAAATGAAACCGAGATGACCCTTGCTCTGGAGCATGCCCAGAATGAAGGTGTTCCGTTTGATGATGAACTATACATCCAACAATGGCCTGTAAAAAAGCATGATCACCTGTTGATTCCCGGAGGAACGGTTCATTGTTCGGGAAAGAATACAGTAGTCCTGGAGATCAGCGCAACTCCCTATATTTTTACCTTTAAACTCTGGGACTGGGGACGACCGGGACTGGATGGCCGGCCGAGACCGATCCATATCGAACACGGGAAACGAGTGATCCAATGGAATCGTACAACACCATGGGTAAACGATAATCTCGTGAATCGAATCTCACTCATTACTGAAGGTCCCGGCTGGCGGGAAGAGAAAACGGGGCTTCATGAGCTGGAGTTTATTGAAACACGGAGGCATTGGTTCACAGGCAAAGTGTGCCTGAATTCCTCCGGTGGAGTTCAGGTACTGACCCTGGTTGAAGGCCGGGAAGCCGTTGTAGAGAGTCCTTCAGATTCATTCGATCCGTTTGTTGTTCATTACGCCGAAACTTTTATTGTTCCGGCAGCTGTTGGCGAGTATACCATCCGTCCTTATGGAGAATCGGCAGGAGAGGAGTGTGCCACAATCAGCGCCTTTGTAAGAATAAAACCATAAAACCCTATCTTTGCCGGCAATGACCCCCATCACTCCCATGACCCCCATGACCTTATCACTCCAACCTTACGTTCATCACCTCATCACCCTCCTGACCCTCCTGACCTCCTCCTCCTTTGCCCAGCGCCCCGACCTTACCGTGGGCGCCCACCTGAACCAGCAGATGCTCTTTGACCAGGGATTGAACCAGCACTATTATACGCCGGGGATTGCCGTGGATATGGAGGTGTCGAAGAATAAACTTGCCGGAGGGGTCTCCCTAGGGATGAAAGGGGCCGACCCGAGAAATATGGTGGAGAACCCGACACAGTTCACCAAATATTTTGTGAATATTGACCTCTCTTTCGGGGTATTCCTGATCAAGCACCCGGCATTCAAGTGGCGTTTTAACGTGGGCGCTTCCAACCTGTTCAACCTGAATAAATACCGCCAGAATTCGGCATTCAATATTCCGGGATATTCCCTGCAGGCCTATCCCGAACTGCACTTCAGGTACAAATATTATGTGGCTTCAGTTTATTATTCGGTTCCCCTGGTTGGTTTCGACAGCAGGGGTACAGGAATAAAAATCGGCATTGGATTCTAAATGAAAACCGACGGACATAGCGGTTCAAAACGTGCAGTGATCTTTGCTCTGATCGGTAATTTCATCATCTTTGTCATCAAACTTATCGTCTCTTTTATCACTACCAGCTCGGCGATGCTGGCAGAAGCGATCCACTCTTTGGCCGATTGTTTTAACCAGGTTTTCCTGCTGATCGGTGATGTCAGGTCAAAAAGACCTGCCACCGAACGACACAGTTTCGGATTTAGTCGCGAAGTCTTTTTCTGGTCCTTGCTGGTAGCCGTCCTTCTGTTTTTTGTTGGAGCTCTCTTCTCCGTTTATGAGGGTGTTCATAAGCTGTTGCATCCTGAAGAGCTAAGGGAGATCTACTGGATTTTCATCGTCCTGATAATCTCTATCGCCATTGAAGCGAAAACCTTCAGTATTGCGTTTAAGGAATTCCGCAAGAAGAGCTCCAAACCTATTCTGAAAGCAATTGAAGAGTCAACGGACACCAATCTCCTGGTTATTCTTTTGGAGGATTTCGCTGCCTTAACCGGACTGACCATTGTAATGGCGACCACTGTAATTTCAATATTCTTCCCGGTTTTTGATGCCATTGGAAGTATCCTGGTTGGGGTGCTCCTAGCAGCCATCTCCTACAAAATGGCTATCGAGATCAAGCGGTTTATAATAGGTGAGAGTATCCCAAGGGAGAAACGGGTTCTGATCAAACAAATCCTGCACGACTATAAACTTGTGGAGCACGTCAACCGTCTCAGGACGATGGTAGTTGGCAATGACCAATACATGGTGATCATCTCAGTGGATATTGAGGATGATGCAACCGGCTACTACACCGAAGACATCCTGGATGAGATCAAACAGCGTATCGTACGCGAAATCCCGGAGGTGAAGGAGGTGTATGTTGACATTCATGACTACAGCAGGAGCACGGTGTAGAGGTAGGGAAGTAGGGAAGTTGGGAGGTAGGGGGGTGTTTTGAATTGCCGTTGGCTTTAGCCGACGGGTAACGGGACGCCATATAGTTGGGCTTTAGCCCCAATTGAGATCAGCTCTAAATCCGAACTGAAGTGAAGCTGCGCTCGGCTAAGCCAAATCCAAATTAGTGTTGAACGACGAAGCGGGAGGATGATCGCTCGTTCGCAGAGACTATTTCCAGAAAATAGAGGCCATTAGTCCACCCTGAAACATCGAGACGGAGGTTAGTCTGATCCGGGGCAACAGAACATTCATAGGTAGTTTTTCCTGAAAATGAAAAAATCCGGACTTGCCTCCTTGATTTATCTAAGCCTGACAGGTCAATAGTTATTTCTGTTTCGGCTGGATTGGGAAAAAGAATAATCCCTTTGGAGGCTGTTATAGAAGGGTTAAAATTCACCAATTTATCGATGGCAAAATCTTTTAGATAAAGAGTCCAATGTGGATAGGAAGGCGAACCATTGTCATATGTTTTTACAACCTCTCCCCGAATCCATCCATAGATGGTATCTGTTGTTTGCGTGATTTGGAATCCGACATGCCGGTCTCCCCGATTATCCCAAAAGGATACCCTGGGATAATAGCCAAACCCCTGTACCCAGAAATCTGCCCAGATATAACAGGTATCCGGAAGAAAGGTATTGGTAGTTCCGATTGGCGCTCCTTCATGTAAGGCACTCGCGGCGTTGACAACAACGAACGTCGTATCGTAAGGAGGAATTGGCGAGATGAAAAGGGTGGTACAGGGTTCTTCAATGATTTTTATATCCGGAGAAAGTGGGAATATCCTGCATTTGGAGACCCATCCACCCATGCCTCCTCCACAATCAGCCTGGAAAAGGAGATCATCAGTACCGTCCAGATCAACATCCAGGTAGATCTCTTCTGTGTATCCATAGGTTCCCAAACTCAGGAACCCATGAACGGAATCATCAGGAACAATGTCTACATAGGTTCCCGATGGCGGAACCACCCCGGCCTGTATCCCTTGCCCAGAACAATAACATGAAATGATCAGGAGCAACAAACAAAGGAAATGAGAAATAATCCGTTTCATATACTTTGAGTTGGCTACCAAATATACACAAATTCTGCCAATCTTCATATTACCCAATGACCTCCTGACTCCAGCACTCCAACACTCCATCACTCAAAGACTCCATCACTCAAAGACTATATAACAGCCTGATCTCCTCCGCCCACAAACTCTCATCCGGTGTCTCCAGGATCAGCGGCATATCGTCGAACCAGGGATCGTGCATGATTCGTTTGAATGGGAGCAGTCCAAGAGTCCCTTTGCCGATGCTTTCGTGACGGTCGACCCGGCTGCCGAGTGGTTTTTTGGCATCATTGAGGTGCATTCCTTTCAGGTAGTAAAATCCCACGACATCCTGGAAATGGGCGAACGTTTCATCGAAGCCTTTATCGCTACTCAGGTCGTAGCCTGCTGCAAACGAGTGGCAGGTGTCGATACATACCCCAACCCGGCTTTTATCTTCCACATGGTCGATCATGAAGGCCAGTTGCTCGAATTCAAAGCCCAGATTGCTCCCCTGTCCGGCAGTGTTCTCAATGACCGCGGTTACCCCTTTGGTTTTATCCAGGGCCATGTTAATCGACTCGGCGATCAGCTTCATGCAGGCTTCATCGGAAATCTGCTTTAGGGTGCTTCCCGGGTGGAAGTTGAGCAATTCCAGTCCGAGCTGTTCTGCCCGCTGCATCTCGTCCAGGAAACCGTTGCGTGATTTAGCCAGTGCCGAACTCTCAGGGTTGCCCAGGTTGATGAGGTAGCTGTCGTGGGGCAGGATATGCTTTGGTGAGAAGCCGTATTTTTCGCAATTGGTTTTGAAAGCGCTGATGCTGGCAGCCGTAAGTGGTGCCGAGACCCATTGACGCTGGTTCTTGGTAAAGAGGGCGAAGGCTTTTGCTCCGATATCGTGGGCATTCACAGGGGCGTTCTCCACACCTCCCGAGGCGCTGACGTGGGCTCCGATGTATTTCATAGTGGTTAAAATTTTGTACAAGTATAAAGAAAATAGCGAAATAGTGAAATAGCGAGGTAGCGAAATTGTCATTGCGAGGAACGAAGTACCGCGGCAAAGCGAAAAGCTGGATATCGGATGCCAGATATTTCTGTGACTTCGTGTTTTTGTGTCTTTGTGGTGATGTCTTGTTAAAAATAAAACCTTGTATCTTTGAGCAAATAATTGATTTATCCCATGAAGAATCATCTCCTCCTCACCATGATTTTTTCGACCCTTTTCACACCGGTTCTCTTCGCTCAGTTGATGCCGTTGACCGGGAATGAATTGCCTGGAGCTATTTTGGTGAGCGCCGACAACTACACCCCCGAAACCATCTGGAACTATAGCAATGATGCGGCCCCGGTGCTTTCCGAATATGGCTTTACCGCCTTGCTGGTTCAGAAATTCATGGTAGGGATGGAGGACTTCAAACTCGAAGCCTACCTCATGAACACACCGGAAGCGGCTTACGGACCCTATTCCACCAGCATCCTGGGATGCACCAAACAGGACTCTGTCACCTCCTGGGATTGCCTCACCCAGTACCAGTACAAAGCAGCCTATGGAAGGTATTATATCATTATCACTAACCAATCGGGCTCCAAAACTGCACAACTATATAGCTATACTATCATGCAGAAATGGATGCTTCTCAATCCTCAGGAACCCTTGAAATTGCCGAATGTTTTCAACGCCCCCACATTTAAAGACAACCTCAACAATGTTGATTTTGTAAGCGGCATGCTGGGGATGCAAAACTCTCTCCTGGGCTGGGAGAATCTGATCGTACGGGTACGCTTCGCCATGTATGCCGTAATACTTCCCGATCCCCGAAGCCAGATCTACTTTGCCCAGATCACCTTCCCAACCCAGGGCGACATGTACACCTTTCTCACCAACGCTAAGCTGATGCAAAACGGTGTCCCCATCCAGGCCTATAACGATTACGGTTTCCTCTTCCGGGAATTCGTGATATCCGATCCTTCCACCCCGCTGACTATTTACTTCCTGCAGAGCTCTATTCCGATTGCGATTGCTGAGGTGACGGAGGAGTGAGTAAGGAGAGAGGGTTTAGTAGAGGGAGTTTGTTGTGATGGTAGTGATGGTGGTGGATGTTATGGATTTATTTTCCTTTGTTCATTTTCATTGATTTTTTTGTTCGAGCAAAGACCACAAGTAGATATTTTGTTTCCTTTACTATCTCAGGTAAAGGTTCAATATTGATAAAATTTGTTGCCTGAATAAGTTCGAGCCAAAACAATGTTTCATCGCATTCTTCGACCATTATACACATTTTGGCATAGTACTCAGCGTTTGACCTTGCCCTGCAGGCTGCACGAAAATTTGCTGCAACAGATGTCCCTGCCCGAATTAATTGTTTCCCAATTATCCGAAGTTCCTCCCTGGCCTTGAGATGCTTGTACAATAGAATTATATTCAAAGCCAGATTCCTGATACGGATCCGAAATCTTTCATTGTAATCTTCAGGAGAGTGTGTTTCCATGGTTTGTGTGTTAATAATTTCATATTAATCCACAAAAACATAAAAAGGTTATACATCCGGCTTAAATTATTTTTCACTACCCTCACCACTCTCACCATCTTCACCACCCTTCCTTACCCCCCCCATCAGGGTCTTCCTCCCTTTCTGTGTACTATGATCGTAAGGGCGAGGCATGCCTCTCCCCTACGATAAAATAACCAAACCGCATATATATGTAAAAAAATCCATACCTTTGCACCCACTTACCATAACTAAAAAAACGACGATGACGATGCGGTGGATTGTTCCTTTTGCCCTAATATCTCTGACCTTCCTGATGTCCTGCAATAACCTCTCAGCCCAAACAGATCCTGATACGCTGGAGATGGCAAAAGAATTACGCGACGCCAGCAAACTGAAAGCCGCCCTAAAACTCCTTGAACCATACCATACCGCACACCCCTCCGACCTGAATGCAGGATGGATCTACGCCCAGACCGCCTACTGGGCAAAAAAGCACAAGCTCGCCCGGAAGATTTATGACCTGACAATATACTACCATCCCGAAAATCTCTACCTCCAGGTCGACTATGCAAACATGCTGGTGAATATCGGAAAGTATAATAAGGCTATGCCATATCTGGAGAACTTTCTAATGGAATATCCGGATAACAAGGATGTTCAACGAACCCTTGCAAAAATCAATTATTACAAAGGAAAATATAAAGAAGCTTATGCCGAGGTTTCAGCACTAACGGAGAGAGATCAGTCTGATACGGAATCAACCACACTGATGAATGAGATTCTCCTGGCCAAATCTCCATGGATCGGCATCACGGGAAATTATTTTTCAGACAACCAACCACTCCAAACAATCTCTCCCATTTTGGCAAGCCAAATCTGGCTCCATCCTGCATCCACGCTGCGTTTCAGCGTTAGAACACCTCTCTTTTCACAAGGTGGGACCTACACAAATGCCATATGGCTGCAGGCAGGCAACAGCTTCTTCATCTGGTACGGAAACTGGAGGGTTACGATTAATGCTGGTGTGCTTAAGTACCCGTATAAAAATACGACCACGTGGACCGGCAACTTTGAACTGGAGAAACGGTCGTATCGTCACCTGCTTACCATTTTCCAGGCGGAAAGGAAGCCTTATTTTAATACAGGCAGCAGCATCGATACGGTGATCAACGAGTACCATGTAGCCGAAACCATCACCTGGGATAACTACGATTCGTGGAGTGGTCAAATCTCCTACAACTGGGACTATTTCCTGAGCGATTACAATGCCATCTACGCCATCGCCGGCTGGGGACTGACCCCGCCGCTGAAGGCTTCGGTGTTCGACTTCCGGCTTGGGTATGGCATCAGCTACAGCACCTCTACAGATGATAACTTTCAGCCTGTCGAAAAAAAATCAGATATCATTGCCAACTACGATCCCGCTGTCGGCATAGAAGGGATCTACTATCCCTACTTCACCCCAAAGCAACAGTTTGTCAATTCAGCTGTTCTCTCTATCGGAATTCACCCGGTAAAAGGATTCGATATCGGCATCACTGGAAATCTGGGATTCTTTGCCACAGCACAGATCCCCTATCTCTACCTGGATACAAATGGCGCCGGTGGATATAGGATTGAAAAAGATTTTAGCAATGAGCGCTATTTCCCCTATACCATCAGCGCGTATGCCAGTTTTCAGCTGTCGAAAAAAGTCAGCCTCCGAGCCGATTACAGATACAACAGCACCTATTTTTATTCCGAAAATTACGCGGGATTACAACTGAAGATCAATATCTGGAATGAGAAAAAACGGAAATAAAGACCTCTGGAGGTTCAGGGAAGCCGCACCAGTAACTCCCCTGAGCAAGTTCTTCCTGCTGGTGCTGGTGATCGCCGCCATCGCCAGCGTACTCTATTTTGCCGACTGGTGGTTCCGCGAAAAGCACATCAGCACCCTCTGGTTCTTCATTCTGTTGAGTCTCTTTTTCTGGTACGGTATTTTCCGCCTCCTCTTTATCTGGATCAACTACCTGCATATAAAAAGTCCGGATCCAATTGCTCCGGAAAAGGGCCTCAGCGTTGCGATCTTCACTACCAGCTCACCCGGTGAACCCATGGAGATGTTCGAAAAAACCCTGGCTGCCTGTCGCGATATCACCTATCCTCATACTACCTACCTGCTGGATGACACCCAGGACCCGAGGTTCCGCGAGGTGGCTGAAAAATATGGTGCTGTTTGGCTGGAACTGGTGGGGCTTCCGGGAGCCAAAGCCGGGAAGGTCAACAAGGCGCTTCAGCTTACCAATGAGGAGTTTATCCTGATCATGGACCCCGACCATATTCCCTTTCCCAACTTCCTGGATCATACTCTCGGTTTTTTCCGGGATGAGAAGGTGGGTTTTGTCCAGGTTTCCCAGGCATATTACAACCAGTACCGCTCCTTCACGGCAAAAGGAGCTGCAGAACAAACATACACGTTTTACGGGCCTACCCAGATGGGGCTGCACGGATTAGGAGGAGCTGTTGCAATAGGCGCCAACTGCACGTTCAGGCGAAAGGCCCTTGAAAGCATCGGCGGTCATGGCATCGGTCTGGCCGAAGACCTGATCACCTCTATCCGCATTCATGCAGCTGGCTGGAAATCAATCTTCAACCCGGTGATCGTCAGCCGCGGTCTGGTGCCCGAAGATTTCGGCTCCTTCTGCAAGCAGCAGCTCAAATGGTCGCGCGGGGTCTTCGAGGTGACTTTTGTGGAGGTCCCGAAACTTTTCTGGAAACTTACAGGATGGCAGCGGCTCTCCTACCTCATGATCGGAACCTACTACCTGGTAGGGGTGACATCGCTATTTTTCGTGCTGGTCCCGTTCCTCTTCTTCCTCACCGGGATCCTGCCCGCCAGCATGTCATTTGTAGAATTCCTCATCAATGGCTCGGTGGTGGCAATCCTCGCGATCCTCATCTATCTCTATGTACAGCGCTGGCTTGTTCACCCCGAAACGGAACGGGGAATACACTGGCGCGGAATGGTATTGAAATTTGCGAGCTGGCCTGTCTTCTTTTTGGGATTCCTGCTGGGCGTGGTGAATACGGATATTCCCTATATTCCGACTGCAAAGAAGGCTGTGACCGGTTACTTTACACCTTTCGCCCGGCCCCTGATCCTTCAGGTCGTCCTCTTTATTATTGCGGTTGTGGTCATCTTTGTTCAGCGAAGATTCTTCATTCCCGAGAGTGAACTCATCCTCTCGGCCGAAAAGACCTGGGCGATGATCGGATTTGCCTTCATCGCATTCCTGATGTCGTTAGGAGGGATTATCGCTGCCTGGCTAGGGAAATATATCCGCGTGGAAAGCCCATGGGATAATGTTGATTTGAATAAGATTAAAACAAGGAAAAATGGCTAAGAAATCACGCAGAATAGCTGCCACCATCGTGGCAATAGTATTGGGATTGTTGATCGTGATCGCGATAGTTTTTGCCGGAAACCAAACCCGCGGCCCGCTGGAGAACCTGTTCACCGGCATCGGGACAATGGTAAAAAATGTGGAACATAATTATATCCTCCAGAAACGGGAAAGCAAGCGGGACAAAAAACTCACCTGGTTTGACGTGTACAAGAATAACCTCGATTCCCTGAAGAACCCTTCAATTATCCTGCTGGGAACCTACGACAACGAAACCACCGAGTCGTTCGAATCGATCATCAACCTCGAGGACTCGCTCCATATGGCATTTCCCCTGATCCACCTTTTCACAGCCTGGGGAAGCAAGCCCGAGGAGCAGTTCCCGAAGCTCCAGGTGGAGACCATCCTGGAACTTGGATCCATTCCCTTCATTACATGGGAACCCTGGCTGATCGATTTTGACGAACAGGAATATCCCAATCTGCGTCCCTTGAAGGAGCGCGATATGGGCGGACTAGCGGATGTGGCGGCTGGGATGTATGACCCCTACATCATCAAATGGGCCAGTGAGGTGGCGAAGCTCAACACCCCGCTCTTCCTGCGTGTCGGCCATGAGATGAATGACCCTTACCGTTATCCATGGGGCCCGCAGAACAACACCCCGCAGGATTTCATTGACGCATGGAAACACATCCACGCCGTCTTTGACTCTGCCGGTGCCGAAAAGGTGATCTGGATATGGTCCCCGCATCCGGCCTATGGATACTATGACGCATTTTATCCGGGAGATGACCAGGTTGACTATGTGGGGGTTACCGCACTGAATTACGGCGCTGTGGCTAACTGGTCGCAGTGGTGGACTTTTGAGGAGATAGCCGGAAAGTACTACCCCCAACTAGCTGCCTTCAACAAACCCATCATGATCAGCGAGTTCGGTTCCCTTTCCGTTGGAGGTGACCGGCGTGCATGGTATGCGGATGCATTGAGAGATATCCCGCAGAAATACCCGATGGTAAAATCCGTGATATTCTTTCACTTCTCGTCGGATAACACTACCACCGAACAAACACTCAACTGGTATTTCATCGACGACCGGGAAACCACCCGGGCGATTGTTGAACAGATCTCCCTCTGGCCCGACTCCCTGAAGCCTGAATAAAGGCTTCTACAGATGAATCAGATGTGCACATTTTTTTAAGCTGCCCGGGTCACATACCTCTATTTTTTTACCTTTGTGACATCCGAGCCGTAGTCGATGAAAACACCAGTCTACCTTCTTTTTGTTTTAATGCTTGCAGGATGGATGGTTAGTTCCTGCACAAAGTCAACCACACCTGATACCCCCGAAAACACGAAGGTTGTCGCCTGGGCCGTTGGTTCCATGGATACCAACAATGTTGGCGTAATTCTGTATACCGACGATGCCGGTGATACATGGGAGCGACAGGGAGATGCCACCATGTTCCTGGGGGTAGACATCAATAATGTTTGGGCCATCGACCAGTCAAACGCCTGGATCATTGGCTCCGGCAACCGGATCTACCGGACCATCAACGGAGGATTGAATTGGATTCAGGTGATTACTCCATCGATTCAGGGAAATCCTGACCTCTACGGTATCTCCATCCTTAACAACACGAATATCTGGGTTTCCGGCGCTTCAGGAACCCTTTACCAATCGGCTGATGCCGGGAACAACTGGACTGTATATGATACCAATTCATTTCGCAGATCATTGCTTCAGGGAATTCATGCCATCACACAAAATATTGTTTACGTGGCCGGTGAATTCGTAACCATCCATGGACCCTGGGGATTTATTGCCCGGACGCTGAACGGTGGAATGACCTGGGACTCGATTTCCCTTCCCGGAGGCTTCAACCAGTATCCGTGGATCGGAGTAACTGCAACCGATTCAAACAACATCGTCGTTTATGGGAGGGCGGGCCATTACACGGTCACCCATAACGGAGGAAATTTCTGGTTTACTCCCGAACAGGTGGCTCCTGGCGATATCAACAGCCTTGTGATGATCAGCGCCGAGTCGTACTGGGGAGCCTTTGATTACGATCAGATATACAAAACCTTTGATGGGGGTGAGACCTGGCTGGCACAGACCAGCAAAGGACCATCGAATCAATTCCTCGTTGGAATCGACACCTACTATTCACAAACAGCACTCATAGTGGGTGAAGCAGCGGATACTCTCCGTTCCGGAAAAATACTGAAGACAATAGATGGTGGAAACAACTGGTCACTTCGTCACGTAAGCCCCGCGAAGCTGCAGAAAGTATCATTTGCAAAAATACAGCAGTAATATACTTCACACCAGCTCCAGCCTGTAAGCATCCTGCCTGATAAAGATGAACAGGAGAATGGTGAAGGCCCAGAGGGAAGATCCTCCGTAGCTCAGGAAGGGCAATGGAATTCCGATCACCGGCATCAGGCCGAGTGTCATTCCAATGTTAATGGCGAAATGGGTGAACAGCACGGCTGCCACCGAGTAGCCATATACACGGCTGAATTTAGATCGTTGTCGCTCTGCAACGATTATGAGCCGTATGAAAAGTATCATATATAGGACTATCAGCACGAAACTTCCCAGGAATCCCCACTCTTCGCCAACTGTGCAGAAAATGAAGTCGGTGCTTTGTTCGGGCACGAAGTTGTACTTTGTTTGTGTTCCGTTCAGAAAACCTTTCCCAAGGATCTGTCCCGATCCGATGGCAATGAGCGACTGGTTCACATTGTACCCTGCACCTTTCAGGTCGCTTGTTTTTCCGATCAGCACATTGATCCGTTGACGCTGGTGAGCTTGCAGGATATTGTTCACGGCGTAGTCGACCGAAAACACATATCCGGCTGACCCGATGAAAATTGCCATCACAATCACCAGGTGACGAAGTCTTCTCCGGCTCATCAGGAAGAAAACTATCGCTCCGGCGAAGAGGATCCCTACCAGGATGAATTTATTGACGACCAGAGACATGATGCCAATTATCGGGAGGCAAAGGATCGCAAGCATGATATAGCCACTGAGGCCAAAGCGGTAAAAAACAAGGAGAAATGCAAGAAACACCAGGGCCGAACCGGTGTCCCGCTGCAAGAGGATCAGCAGGGCAGGCACAAAGATCAGCAGGCTAGCCCGAAGCCATGTCGCCTTTTTTTTCAGGTTGAGATCAATTTTGCTGAGGTATTTCGCTACCACAAGGGCGGTTGCCATCTTTGCAAATTCGGCCGGCTGGATTGCCACAGTTCCAATGTGAAGCCACGACCGTGCTCCGGAGATATCACGGCCGATGAAGATGACCAGGACCAGGATTCCGATCAACCCGAAATAGATCAACCAGGCAAACTGGGAAAAAAATTTGGGATCGATGGCCAGGGTAACGATCGCAAGGATAAGTGCAGCTGCGATCCAGATCATCTGTTTCCCATACCGCTGACTCGCATCGAAGATGCTGGGTTGCGACTCATCATATACTGCAGCATAGATGTTGAGCCATCCGAAAAAAACCAGTGTCAGGAAGAGAAAAACCAAAACCCAGTCGATCCGTTGAAATATGCCATACTCCCGTCTCATGGCTTGATCAGGTTGCGGTTTATCATACGTTCCTTTAATTCCAGACGCGCTACCTTACCCTTCAGGTATTGCTCAATCATCAGGCTAGCGATAGGAGCAGCCCAGGTAGCTCCGTATCCTGCATTTTCAACGATCACCGATATCGCAATTTTTGGATTTTCTTTCGGAGCAAATGCGATAAAGATAGAGTGGTTATCGCCGTGAGGGTTCTGAGCTGTTCCTGTTTTAGCACAGATAGAAACACTGTCGAGTCGGGCATTGGTTGCTGTTCCTGCGAGAACGACCCTCTCCATTCCTTCAACCACAATGTCGAAATACGTTGGATCCACGGTGCAGTAATGTTTTTCCATGAAGGGGTTGTTCACGCTGTTAGGCTTTCCCACTCCCTTGATAACATGTGGCGTGATGTAATAGCCACGGTTTGCGATAACAGCAGTCATGTTTGCCAGCTGGACAGGTGTAACCAGAATCTCACCCTGTCCGATAGCGAGCGAGATAACGGTGAGGGAGTGCCACCCGTTTTTACCATAGTACTTATCGTAATAGGCGCTGGAGGGAATATTCCCTGAAAGTTCACTAGGCAAATCCAAACCAATCCGTTTTCCCAGTCCGAATGAGAGTGCATGATTACGCCATATGTTGAAGTCCTTATCTGTTGCATAAAACCCATCCTTTTCGAGGATCGACTTAAACACTTTACAATAGTAGGTGTTACAGGAGTACTGAATCGATTCAATCAGGTCGAGCGGACCGGCATGGTTGTGACACCCAATTACATGGCCGTTGCCAAGGGCAAAGCCCCCCGGACAACTGTAACGGGTTCCGGGAGATAAGACACCCTCCTGTAATCCAATCAGGGCATTGAGAGTTTTAAAGGTGGATCCGGGAGGGTATGTCGCCATGAGTGCCCTGTTGAAGAGGGGAATATTGATACTGTCGGCTGAGAGCTGAGAAAAGTTGTGGTTCCGGATACGGCCAACCAGGAGGTTTGGGTCATAAGTAGGACTTGATACCAGGCAGAGAATCTCTCCGCTGGAGGGCTCAATGGCTACGATACTTCCTTTTTTATTCAGCATCAGCTCTTCTCCCAGAAGCTGGAGATCAACGTCAATAGAGGCCCACAGATCTCTCCCTGGCAAGGAGATTGTATCGTAATGCCCTTCCTCAAAGGTTCCCATATCGCGGTTGTGAACATCCACCACACGGATTTTCATCCCTTTCTGGCCGCGCAGTTCCTCTTCATAGGATTTCTCTATTCCGCTGATGCCAATATAATCGCTGGCTTTGTAATAGGCGTTTCCGGCAATGATCGCAGGACTCGCTTCACCGATATAGCCCAGCATATGTGCCGCCGTTGGATAGGGATAACTGCGCAAGGTGCGGGGTTGAACGAAAAATCCGTGAAACCTGAACATCTTCTCCTGGAGGGCCCCGAAATTCTCCCGGTTGATCTGGGATTCAAACAACGAAGGTTTGTAGGAGGAGTATCTACGGGCTTTTGTCAGCCGCTCCCTGAAATCCTCAATGCTGATATCCAGCAACCTGCAAAATTCGACGGTATCCATTGCTTTCACCTGCCTGGGGATTACCATCATGTCGTAAGCGGCTTCGTTGTAAACAAGCAGTTTTCCATTCCGGTCGTAAATCAATCCGCGTGCAGGATATTGTGTGAGATAGCGAAGTACATTGTTGTTGGCCGATAGAATGTACTTCTCGGCCATCACCTGAACATAAAAGAGCCGGATAGTGAAGACAAGTCCTGTAAAGAGAAAAAGGCCGAGAATAATAAATTTCCGGTTCAGGTAGAGCTTTTCCATTCTCCTGTTACCTCCTGAGGGCTATATCGGGAGTGGAAAGCACATTGCTCTTGTTCAAAGCTCGGTCGTAGATGAAAAATTCAAGTCGGATCGTGTCGTAGGCGGGAGAGGGATCCATGATTAAGGTATCGGCGATGAAGCCTTTGATTGCCTTGCCGGGATAGTCGGGATTCAGAACCGGGATACGTGCACTTAATGGAGGATCTAGAATTACCTCAACATACCCCGAGTCGCGCTTTTCAGAGTATTGGATTACCAGGTTGTAGTAATAGCCGCCAGATCGGTTAAATGGGGGCAATGTATCACCCGGATTAATCCCGATATCACCGTCACCATCCTGGAAATCGAAGGCAAGAACTCCCCTGACAGCATATTGACCGGTATCGAACATCGTTACGAATTGCCTGTATGTAATCTCCGGAATGTCAGAGAATTCTTCTTGTTTAACACAGGAAGAGATGATGGATATTCCGATCAGGGATACAGCCAATACCCAGATCATAGTTTTGGGAATGTTCCGATTCATTTCGTATCTTTGATGAAACGCTAAATTACATAATTTTCCAATAGAGGAGATGTTCGCCAAGGGATGATTTTTTCAGAGAAAATAGGATCGATCCAAACAGAAGAGCAGTTTGACCGGATGGCTCTGGAGGCTTTTCGCTACCAGCTTCAGCGGAATCAGGTCTATGCCGAATTCGTAGATGCCCTTGGAACGCATGCCTCCCAGGTGAATCACTATTCCCGTATCCCTTTCCTTCCCATAGAATTTTTTAAGACACAAGAGGTCTATGCCGCCGATGATATGCCCGCTATCACCTTTAGCAGCAGTGGAACTTCCGGGATGCATCGCAGCAGTCATGCCGTGGCTGATCTCTCCCTCTACCGCTCCTCCCTCCTCGAAGGTTTCCGCCAGGTTTACGGAGATCCTTCCCACTACATGATCTGTGCCCTCACCCCGTCACCGGAAGAGAGTCCCAACTCCTCCCTGGCCTTTATGATCAATGCGTGGATCAATGCCGGAGCCAAACCCGGAAGCGGCTTTTTTCTGAAGGATCCGAAACGGCTGGCAGAACTTCTTCAGTCTGCAGTCCTCAGTCCTCAGTCTGCAATACCAGATTACAAATTGCCAACTGCCAACTGCCAACTGCCAACTATTCTTCTCATCGGTCTCACTTATGCCCTCCTCGACTTCGCCGAACAATACCCAATGCCCTTGACAGGTTCCATCATCATGGAGACAGGCGGGATGAAGGGTGAGCGGCAGGAGATGGTTCGTGAAGAGGTTCATGGCATCCTGAAAGAGGCCTTTTCGGTCAGTGAGGTTCACTCCGAATACGGCATGTCGGAAATGCTTTCACAAGCGTATTCGACTGGCCATGGAAGGTTCACCAGCCCTCCGTGGATGAGAGTCCTGATCCGTGATCCCAACGACCCGCTCTCATGGACACCCAGAGGTAAAGCCGGTGGGATCAGTATCATCGACCTGGCCAACTTTTACAGCTGTCCCTTCCTGGCTACCCAGGATCTCGGCCGCCTGCACGATGATGGTTCCTTCGAGGTACTCGGGCGGTTTGATCACAGTGATTTGCGAGGCTGTAATCTGATGTTAAGCTAAACCCCTAAATCTCCGGCATCCGGCATCAATCAGAAATCGGTACGATTACTTCAGGTATATCATTTTTCGGCGAATTCACCAGTTTCGAGATGGGAAATGCCTTCATGAGGTCGGCAGGGTAGGGCTTTAGGAGCCCCTGCAAGGTTGCTTCGTTGGTGTCGTCGAGCCACATCTTTTCGTTTTCAGGCAAAAGGATCACCGGCATCCGGTTATGGATAGGGGCCAACAATTCGTTGGGTTCAGTGGTGATGATCGAGAAAGAGTGTATGATCTCCCCGTCGCCGCTCACCCACTTCTCCCAGATACCGGCCATGGTGAATGGCGCGCCACTTTTTAAGACAATCCGGTAAGGTGTTTTTGCGATGTTCTTTTTCCATTCATAAAAGCCGTCGGCCGGTACGAGACAACGCCTTCGGTGAAACGCATTTTTAAACGAAGGTTTTTCTGTGATCGTTTCGGCTTTTGAGTTAATCATTTTGTTTCCAATCAATGGATCTTTGGCCCAGAAAGGAATAAGTCCCCATCGAAAAAACTGAAGCTCTGAAGGATCCTTGTTGCTGATGATGGGAAGCTCCTGAGAGGGTGCACAGTTATACCGTGCTTTGTAAATAGCCGATTGAACCGTGATGCCAAAACGCTCCTTGATCAGCTTATCTTCAATGGCAAAGGAGTATCTACCACACATAAGACGAGGATTAATTTTCAATAAAGATAAAAAAATCGATAGATTTGTCTGCAATTTTACCTCCATGACCCCTGCTAAGCAATCCAAAAAGAGACGACACTCCTCCTCGCATGAGGATAGATTTTCACTGAAAAGCGTGGAGACCCTTTTCTCAAAACAGCTGATGCGGGTCATCGGGATCCTATTCCTGGGAGCAAGCTTATGGTTTGCTGCCAACTCCACCGATACCATCTTTAAAATTGCTAAAAATCTTATCTCTCCAAAAGAGTTGATCGTCAAACAAGGCCCTGCTTCAGGCTTGGCGATGGATCAGGCTGTAACTGTAGTACCCCTGCCGGTGGCGCCGATCACCTTTCCCATGGTACTGATTACCTTTGCCATGATGGCAGGATGGCTGGTTTTGCAGTTACTTGCCCGGTGGAAACGACGCGCAGAGTTTCAGATCATCTCCGTATTTCTTGTATTTATCGCAATCCTGGCTATGATACACACCTATGGATGGCAAGTGGAACTCATATTCTCCCTGCTGATTGTCATCTCCAGCGGCCTCTATTTTTTCGGTCACCATCTGAGTCATAATGCCATCCGGATTCATTTTCTCTTCACCTGGGGGCTTTTCGCTCTCTGGTGGCTTCTGAAGATCATGATCAACGGCCAGCGCGACCAGTTGACTTCGTTCTTTATCCTGGCCTCCTTGATATTCCTGATTTTTCATCTGATATTATTGTTCAGGGGGTTTGCCGGACACAAGGTCATGAGCCACTATTTTGAGGTTTTTACAATCATCTCGAACCTGGGATTTTATTTCATTCTGATCACAGCTACAATCCTCAAGGTTTATGGCAAGCAACCGGTTTTTTCCTTCGCTCTCGCTCTTTCTCTCCTCTATATTCTTTCAATTCTTGCCATGGAGTATTGGGGGAAGTCATTCCGAAAGTTGCCATTCCTGATGTCGGCACTCGTGCTTGTCAGTCTACTCCTGCCATTGCTCTTCTGGAAAAGCCAGGTGATCCTTCTGTCCGGTAGCCTGTCGATGCTGTTGCTTTTTTACTCAAAACAAACAAAGGATCAGCCAACCATTATCATAGCATTGGGGTTGGTCGTGTTCATGGCCCTTGTTTTTACAAAAGAGTTGGTTTTTAGCTACGTTCCTGCTGCGTTTACAGGTGGACTTGTTGGGAACATCTCTTTGTTCTACAAAGGGTTAATAGCCGGACTTTTTATTGCGTTGGTAGCATTTGTTGACCGGATTCAGATGAAAAATCTGGAAATTAAATTTTCACGCAAATGGTTCAGCCGAAGAAGGTACCGGATGTTGCTGAAAGGAGTGTTCCTGGCCGGACTCTATTTTGGACTTTTCTTTCTTTGGCAATATATCTGTATCTCTATCTGTGGCTTTGAAGAGGTCACGCTGATCAGCTGGTTCGCTTTTCATTGCCTCTATTGTATTATCTCCATTCCCTGGTTGGCTGGCCAGAAATCCTCATTCCTTCCTGTAGCGATACTTGTATCTGCTATTCTAACCATTGTATACCCTTCGCTGCTGAGTTTACAGAATGTAAAACTTCTCGGTCTCTATGTTCGGGGAATTCCGGCCGGTCTTTCCGTTTTCCCTTTACATTATATCCCGTCAGGACTCTTTTTAATATACATTGCCATTGTATTGCAAAATGTTGGGAAGGCATTCAAAGGGAGTACCATGGCCAAACGGATTTTTCTCATCTATGCCATCGTGATGGTTTTGGATGTGGTGATTTCTGAGATGGTTCTAACTGGTGTTGCTATCCGCGCTACGTCACAATTGGAGGCCAATGAAATCCGTAACCAGCTCCTTCACCTGCCCTCCACACTCATTCTTTTTGGGGGAGGGGTAATCACATTAACCTGGGGTTTTGTCCGGCAAAAACGTTTTGGCCGCACACTGGCGATGATCCTGCTATTCCTTGCTGCATTCAAGCTTATCTATTTTGACCTGAGAAGTATTTCGCTCTTCACCCGGGTCATCCTCCTTTTTGTTGCCGGGTCAGTTTTCATTGGTCTGTCGCTTGGATATACACGGGCGCGAAAAGCCTTCCGAAAGAAACAAAAGCATTTAAGCAGGTCCATAACTCCCCGGTTTCCCATCTCAAATGAGAACTCTGATGACACACCCGAATCATGAAGCATCTGAATATCACAGTCGTTTGCCTTCCACTACCACCACAATCTCTCCCTTTACCTCTTTCTCAGAAAACAATACGGATAACTCCTGCAGTGTTCCTCTAATAGTCTCTTCATAGAGTTTGGTCAACTCCCGCGAAACCGATGCTTGCCGGTCGGGGCCGATGTGCTCAATTAGCTGAGTAATTAATTTACTCAATCTGTAGGGGGATTCATAAAAGACCAGTGTATAAGGCATGGCAGTAATTTCCTTAAGTTTGCTTTGCCGGCCCTTCTTATGAGGCAGAAATCCCACAAACAGAAAGCTGTCGCAGGGGAGGCCCGAATTTACCAGAGCAGGGACAAAGGCTGTAGGGCCAGGCAGGGACTCCACATCAAGTCCCTCTTTCAGGCAGGCTCGCACCAACAGGAATCCCGGATCAGAGATGCCAGGGGTTCCGGCGTCGCTTACCAGTGCTGCTACTTCCCCCAATTTTAAGCGGTTAATGACAACATCCAGGGACTTATGTTCATTAAATTGATGGTGTGAGACCAATTTGTTACGGATCTCAAAATGTTTCAACAGAATTCCTGTCTGTCGCGTATCTTCCGAGAGAATGAAATCAACCTCTTTCAGCACACGAATAGCTCGCAGGGTCATATCCTCCAGGTTTCCAATTGGAGTTGGGACAAGGTATAGTGAGGGTTGTCGGTTCATGTGTTGGTAACCAGTTTGAATCCGACACCATGAACGTTGATCAGTCCAACAGTAGGATCCTGTTTCAGATATTTCCGGAGTTTTACAATGTAAACATCCATACTTCGTGCATTGAAGTAACTGTCGTTGTTCCAGATCTCGGTGAGGGCTTCGCTGCGGGTTAGCACATTATTTACATACGTACACAACAGCTTGAGCAGGTCGGTTTCCTTGGAGGTGAGTTTCTGTTCTGTTGTTCCAATGGTAAGAGTTTGGCGGTGTAAATCAAATGTATATGCCCCAATAGGAAATACTCCCTCTTCAGGGACTGGTCTCGGATTATCCTCCAACCTTCTCAGAATGGCCTGCATGCGAAGCAGTAGTTCCTCCATGCTGAAAGGTTTGGTGAGGTAGTCATCACCCCCGATTTCGAATCCTTTTAGTTTATCCTCCTGCATCGATTTGGCCGTCAAAAATAGGATAGGCGTCTTCTTATCCCGGATCCGGATCTCTTTGGCTACAGTAAAACCATCCTTAACGGGCATCATGATATCCAGGATGCAGAAGTCGATTTGCTGTTTTGCAAAGGCCTCAATGGCCTCCTGCCCGTTAAGACAAAGTGTCGTTTGATACCCTTTGGCATCGAGGTAATTTTTGAGAAGATTTCCAAGATTCCGGTCATCTTCAGCTAGCAGGAGATGAATTATTTTCTTTTCCATAGTGTTTACTCGGATATTTTATAGGGGAGGAAGATTCTAAACAGTGTGCCTTTGTTAATCTCACTTTCGATGGTGATTTTCCCCTGGTGCTCTCCCACAATGGCCTTCACATAACTGAGACCAAGGCCAAATCCACGAACATTAACAATGTTGCCGGTAGGGATGCGGTAGAGTTTGTCAAATATCTTTTTTTGCTCCTGTTTACTGATTCCAATCCCATTATCCTGAATAGATAACGCAATTCCCTGGTTAGTATTTTCTGTAGAAATCGTGATCTCCGGTTTCCGGGGCGTATATTTTGTAGCATTATCCAGGAGATTGTAAACCAGGTTGGTGAGATGTACCTTGTCTCCTTCAATTTGTGAGGGTTTTGCCAGCAGGTTTGTATGGATCTCCCCATCTTTGATTTCGACCTGGATCCTTATGCTCTTGATAACATCTCGGATAATGGTATGAATATCAACCATTTCGAGATGCATTTTCATCTCTCCTTTTTCCAGCACCGCCGCCTGCAGGATCCTTTCAGAGAGGACCGAAAGTCGGGTGTTCTCTTCCCTGATCATCTCGATATATGTGTCGTAGAAGGACTCAGACCGCGGCAACTCGTTGTCTACCAGCGCCTCACAAGCCAATGATATCGTTGAAATGGGCGTTTTGAACTCGTGCGTCATGTTGTTGATAAAATCGCTTTTCATGTCCGATATTTTCTTTTGCTGGATCAGGATGGTGATGGTATACCAAAAGGTATAGACAATCACCACAATGAGAACAATCGAGATCAGCAGCATCCCCCACAACTCGGTCAGGAGAAATTGCTTCTCAAAGGGAAAGTAAATCAACAGGTACTCGGGGGTGGTAAACATATCGGCCGAAAACAAGGGGTAGGCATACCCTACCTGGATCAGAAGTTTCCGGTAATCACTCGATTTTTCCATGATGAAAAGATCGAATTCTGGCTGATAGATTCCGAATTGAAAACGTGTATCCACCCCACGGATGTTTAGTTCCAGCGAAATCAGCGAATCCATTTCATGGGGCGTTATAAAGAGGGAGAAGTCGAGATGCTTATTAAAGCTCAGCATTCCGGGAAATGGATTGATCTCTGCTGCTCTTCGTTTCTCCAGACGTTCAATCTTGTAAACCACTTTGGCTATCGCCTCGTTGACACTTCTCCTGAAACTGGCCTCTTTAACCGATGAAGCGCTACTGATCCAGTAGAGTTGCACACCCAGCAACCCAATCAGTGCGATGGTCATGATGATGATAATTCCAACAAGGACGTTCCGTTTCATTTCTACATACAAATGTAACGTAAATTGCGAAACAGACTTTTAACATTTTTTAACGATTCTTAGTATTCCTTAACACTTATCTGCATCATTCTGAATTACTTTTGTGCATAGTAAATTACTTTTTTCATCTGGATTTGTTTATTGATTTTTGGGGACTGATTAGAATCAGTCCCTTTTTTTTTATGTCATTCCGACCATTGCGAGGAATCCCCTATCTTTACCTTCTAAAACGAAACCATATGCACATCTCAATCGATATCAGCCAGGCACTCTCCTTTTTGCCAGAAGGAGCACTTGAAAATATCCGGCCACGCGTTGATACAGCATGGGATACATTAGTATCGGGAAGAGGTGCTGGAAATGATTTCCTGGGATGGGTCAGGCTCCCTTCCCAAACCGATCCCACGCTGATTGCCCGGATACGGGATCATGCTGCCAGGATTCAACAGATTGCAGAGGTGTTCATCGTGATCGGCATCGGAGGGTCTTACCTTGGATCCCGTGCCGTGATCGAAGCGCTCTCCTCCTCTTTTCCGGCCATGGTCCGTTCTCCAAAATCGCCTATGGTACTCTTTGCAGGAGAGAATCTGAGTGCCGATTACCATACCGATCTTTTGAATGTGATAGATCAATATTCCTGTGCGGTAGTGGTAGTTTCCAAATCGGGAACTACGACTGAGCCGGCTGTTGCATTTCGGCTTATTAAACAGAAGCTTGAAAGTGGATATGGAAAGGAGGGTGCACGTGAACGGATCATCGCGATCACGGATGCCTCCAGGGGGGCATTGAAGACGATAGCCGACAAAGAGGGCTACACGAGTTACATTATCCCCAACGATGTAGGTGGACGGTATTCGGTCCTCACACCGGTGGGACTGCTTCCCCTTGCCGTAGCCGGATTGGATATCGGGTTGCTGGTTGAAGGTGCTACAGAGATGGAGCGGGTCGCTTGCGTAACACCTGATTTTTCTCGCAATCCTGCCACCCTTTACGCAGCCGCACGTAACCTTCTTTACGAACAGGGAAAAACGACCGAGATCATGGTCACATACCAACCTAACCTGGCAATGCTGACCGAATGGTGGAAACAGCTTTATGGCGAAAGTGAAGGCAAGGAAGGTAAGGGCATCTTCCCAGCGGGTGTAACCTTCACTGCCGACCTCCACTCAATGGGACAGTTTATTCAGGAGGGAAGCAGGAATCTCTTCGAAACTGTTCTTTCGGTCGACACGCCCAACCATGATCTGATTATCCCCAACGACCATGAGAATAGCGATGGACTCAATTTTCTGGCAGGGAAATGCTTGTCTGAGGTAAATCACAAGGCAGAAGAGGGGACCCGGATGGCTCATGTCGATGGTGGTGTCCCTAACATCCGCATCTCTATCCCTTCACTGAATGCCTCGCATCTTGGGCAACTGCTTTATTTTTATGAGTTCGCCTGTGGCGTGAGTGGATACATCCTGGGAGTTAACCCCTTTGACCAGCCGGGAGTAGAGGCTTACAAGAGGAAGATGTTTGAGCTGTTGGGGAAGCCAGGATTTTAGGACTCTATCACCCCTTCAATCACCTCCGGATAATGCCGGTACTCCAGCTCATGTACCTTCGATGCCAACGTTTCAGCACTATCTCTTGGTTCCACAGGGCATTTTGCCTGGAAGATGATCTGACCTTCGTCGTAGTCTGCATTCACATAATGGATAGAGATTCCCGATTCAGGATCCCCGGCTTCGATCACCGATTCATGAACCCGCATTCCGTACATCCCTTTTCCTCCGTATTTGGGAAGTAGGGCTGGGTGAATGTTGATGATTCGAAAAGGGTAGGCTTGTAGCAGGTAGTCGGGTATCAGCCAGAGAAACCCTGCAAGCACCAGAAAATCGATGCCCTGAACCGAGAGAATGTCCAGGAGGTGATGGGAGTGATTAAGATCGTGGCGTGTGAAGACAACTGTTGGAACATGCAGGTTTCGTGCCCTTTCCAGCACATAGGCATCAGGATTGTTACTGAGTAGGAGTGTGACACGGATGGTGGGATGATCATTGAAATGTTCGATGATCCTCTGCGCGTTGGTTCCGTTTCCGGAAGCAAAAATAGCGATACGTTGCATATGAGAAAAGATGTTTCCGGTACAAATGTACAAAACGATCCTGATGTTTACCTTTTACCCTAACTGTCGCGTAATTAATGTATTGACAGTCAATTCAGTGATCCCCTCAAATGTTAAAAATCGTTAAAATCTGTTGTGTGGTAACAATATTATTCATTTCTTTGCACACCGTTTAACCAAAAAAGGAGAAATATGTCTGACATTGCAGCAAAAGTTAAAGCTATCATCGTTGATAAGCTTGGCGTTGATGAGAGTGAAGTAACACCTGAAGCGAGCTTCACAAATGATTTGGGAGCTGACTCTCTGGATACTGTTGAGCTCATCATGGAGTTCGAAAAAGAATTTGACATTGCTATCCCCGATGATCAGGCTGAAAAAATCAGCACAGTAGGAGACGCAACGGCATACATCGAAAACAATACGAAATAAGGAATATTTTCACGTGGATTTAAGACGGGTTGTTGTAACTGGCCTCGGGGCCATTACGCCTATTGGTAAGAATGCCGATGATTTTTGGCAGGCGCTTATCAATGGCGTAAGTGGTGCTGCAGATATTGTTAAGTTCGATGCCTCCAAATTCAAGACCAGATTTGCCTGTGAAGTAAAAAACTTCAATGCGGAAGACTATTTCGATCGCAAAGAGGCCCGCAAGTATGACCTTTACACGCATTACGGGATCATCTCAAGCGATGAAGCGATCAAGGATGCAGGTCTGGATCAGGAAGGCGTAGTGGACAAGACCCGTGTTGGTGTCATCTGGGCCTCCGGCATCGGTGGTTTGGATACCCTGATCTACGAGGTCTCCGGTTACCTGAAAGGTGATGGAGTTCCACGTTACAACCCTTTTTTTATTCCTAAGATGATTGCCGACATCACGGCCGGCCACATTTCCATCAGGTATGGCTTCATGGGCCCCAACTTTGCCACGGTTTCGGCATGTGCCTCATCAGCCAATGCCCTTGCCGATGCGTTTATGTACATCCGCATGGGTAAGGCCGATCTGTTTGTTACAGGCGGATCTGAGGCAGCAATTAACCCTGCCGGGGTTGGTGGTTTTAATGCCATGCATGCCATCTCAACCCGCAACGATGATCCAAAAACCGCATCCCGGCCTTTCGACAAAGATCGGGACGGATTTGTGATGGGCGAAGGTGGCGGCGCACTGGTCTTTGAAGAGTTGGGACATGCCCTCAGAAGAGGAGCCAAGATTTATGCTGAAGTGGCTGGAGCCGGACTTTCCGGTGATGCATACCACATGACAGCCCCTCATCCTGAAGGACTGGGTGCCATCCTCAGTATGAAAGCAGCAGTTGAGGACTCCGGATTGAAGAAGGAGGATATCGACCATATCAATACCCACGGCACTTCTACTCCGGCCGGGGATATCTCAGAGCCAAAAGCGATTATCTCCTTTTTTGGTGACCATGCTTATAACATCAACATCAACTCCACCAAATCAATGACCGGGCACCTGCTGGGCGCAACCGGAGCCGTGGAGGCCATTGCCAGCATCATGGCCGTTAAAAACGACATCGTACCTCCAACGATCAACCATTTCACCGACGATCCCGAAATCGACAGCAGGCTCAATTTCACCTTCAATAAAGCGCAGAAAAGAGTTGTGAATGTAGCTCTAACCAACACGTTTGGTTTTGGTGGCCACAACGCCAGTCTGATTTTTAAGAAGTACCAACCATAATCATTTTTCAGGCCAGGATTGTCCAGATTCATTAAATCTTCCACGGATAAGAAATTAGCCGCTTCGATAAAGAATATTCTCGGGTTTAAACCTGGCAATATTGCTTTGTACAAGCTGGCGTTCCTCCATCGATCTGTTGGACAGGAGGTTGTGAGGGGATTGAAAGTTAACAATGAACGCCTCGAATTTCTGGGTGATGCTATCCTGGATGCCATAACAGCCGACTTCCTGTTCAAAATATTCCCAACGCAGGATGAAGGATTCCTCACCGAAATGAGAGCCAAGATCGTAAGCCGTTCCCAGCTAAATAAACTTGCACAGAAACTTGGGTTGGATCAGCTTATCCACCTTGATGGCGGGAATGGCGTTTTCCGTTCCTATAAGGGAGATGCGTTCGAAGCGCTTATTGGCGCGATCTACCTGGATAAGGGGTATAAGTTTACCCGTAAGATCCTGGTTGAACGGATCATCAAACACTATTTCGATCTTGACGAACTGGTAAATCAGGAGCTGAACTTCAAGAGCAAAATCATTGAATGGGCCCAAAAGGAGCGAAAAAATCTTCAGTTTAACGTAGTGAACGAAATCGGGACCGGCTACAAGAAACAGTATGTTATTGAAGTCGTTGTGGATGGCATACCAATATCCCGAAGTCAACATTACTCAATCAAAGGAGCAGAACAACTGGCATCCGAAAAGTCCTGGGCTCAAATATCTTCCGAACATATTGACTAAGCCTTAATTTTTTACTACCTTTGCGAGAGGGACAAAAGATTAAGCAATGGCCAAACGGGTATTTCTGGAAGTACGATCGGGATCCAACTATTACACACTGGTGGGACTCTCATCGCAGTTGAAAGACTATCGACTCTCATTCCTGCTTAATAAACTTCCCGGATTCAGTTTCTCCCGTTTTGAGGATTTGATGGTAACTGTTCCGGAGGTTGAGGCGCCAATCCCTTTTTCCATCTACACGTCGAATGATGAAGAGAATTTTAATTACTTTACACTCCTCTCCAACCGAAGCAACGACCATTTCCTGATCCCGTCCGTCAAGCAAACCGATTATCTCCTGATGATTGAAGGCCCTTTTAAAAAACAGCAGATGGACAACCTTCTGAAAGCTCTCAGGACTATCCCGAACATTTTACTGGCAACAGAGATCAAAACAACATCAATCAAGCAGTTCGAAAGCCTGATTTCTGACCTTGAATTGCATGTTATGAAAAATAAACATTAATTACTCACCATAAATAAAATCGGAGGTTACCATGTTTGAGAATCTAAAAGAAACGCTGGACAAAGGGATCGAATATGCCTTTATGACCAGTGAAAAGATTGCCAAAGCAGCCAAAGAGCTTGCCAAGGAGAACAACCTCACCAAAGAGGAGGCAAAAAAGTTATTAGACTATCTGCAGCAGAAATCTGAGCAAACCAGAGACAATCTCGAAAAAACCGTACAGGATTTCATCAAGGCAAACCTGAAGAAGATGGATATCCCAACAAGGGAAGATATGAAGAAGCTTGAAGAGCGGATGAAGAAGCTGGAAGGCAAAAAGAAACCTGCAAAAAAGAAAGTTGTTTCAAAGCCTAAGGCCAAAGCTAAAAAATAGAACGTATTAGTAGCGGGAATATGTTGAATTTATTTAAGATAGGATCTGCTGTCAGTGAAATCGGACGGGCACGTGAGATCATCGGGATCATTGTGAAATACGGTTTCAATGATTGGATCAGCAAGAATGGGTTGGGGAAATACCTTGTAACAAAAAAGAGGCTGACCCGAATTGGGCAATATAACACCTGGGAACGGGTGCGAATGGCTTTGGACGAGTTGGGTCCCACCTTCATCAAGTTTGGTCAGATCATGGCCGATCGCCCGGATATTATTCCCGAACCTCTCAGGGTAGAACTCTCAAAGTTACAGGACGAGGCAGAACCGATGTCGGATGAAGTGGCTATCAAGGCGATTGAGAAAGAGCTGAAGCATCCGTTGATGAAAGTTTTCCGCGATTTCGACTGCATGAATATCGCTTCGGCCAGCATCGCACAGGCCTACCGGGCAACGCTTCAAACCGGGGAAGAGGTTTGCGTGAAGATTCAACGACCCAATATCGACCAAAAGATTGAGCTGGACCTTCACCTGATGGAATATTTCGCAGGAAGGATGCAGCGGAACAATCCGGAGATGGAGGCTATCGATATACTTGGAGTGGTCAGGGAGTTTGGAAAAACGATCCGAAAGGAGTTGGACTTCAGGCACGAAGCGGCAAATGTGGTAAGGTTTATGCACAACTTCGAAGGAGACCCGAATGTGTATGTCCCGAAGGTCTACAGTGAATATACGACCGATAAGGTTATTGTGGAGGAGTATATTTCAGGTATTAAAATTAGTGATACCGATGCATTGATTCAGGCCGGAAATGACCCTGTTATCATAGCCCAAAAAGCGGTTAGGACAATTTTCGACATGATTTTTAATCATGGGTTTTTTCATGCCGATCCACATCCGGGCAATATTTTCGTGTTGGAAAACAACGTCCTGACATTTATTGATTTCGGGATGATGGGATCACTCAGGGAAGAGCAGCTTTTTTTCCTTGGTAAGTATACGCTGGGATATCTCGAACGGGATGCCCACAATATGACGGAAGCACTTCTGCTTGTGTCGGGGAAGCGTCACTTTGTTCAACGGCGCGAACTGGAGTTTCAGATCGGGGAGATGATGGCCCATTACCGTTATCTGCCGATTGAGGAGATGGATTTTGGTAAGGTGCTTCAGGAGTCGATTGATATCATTGTAAAATTCGGACTCAAGATTCCACCCAGCATCTATTTACTGGTGAAATGCCTTGCTACTATCGAGCGTGTATCTGTCAACCTCTACCCCGGAATCGATTTTGCTGAGGAAATGCAACCCTATGCCCTCGATCTTTTTGCCCGCCAGTTTGATCCCAAAACCATTGCACGGGAAGTATTCGACTCTCTGAAAGAGTATTACAGGCTGGTGATGGAACTTCCTTCCGAACTCAATGAAATCATCTATAAGATCAAAGAGGGGAAATTTAAAACCCTCATAGAGGTCAAAGGCTTTGAACCATTGGTGGAGGAGATCGAACAAACGAGCAACCGTGTCTCTATCGCCATCGTCCTGGCAGCCCTCATTATAGGAGGGTCTATCATCTCACAACAGGAAGAGATCCGGTGGATCGGAACCACCATTTTCATCCTGGCAGGGGTTTTTGGCTTCTGGCTGTTGATTAAGCTATTGAGAAGAGGAAAGTACTAAATGGTTCCTGTAAACTGCTTGAGAAACCTCACGTCATTTTCGAAGAACAACCGCAGGTCGCGGATTTGGTATTTCAGCATGGTGATTCGTTCAATACCCATACCAAAAGCAAACCCAGTATAGGTTTCGGGATCAATGTTACAGTTTTTAAGCACCTGTGGATCTACCATCCCACACCCCAGGATCTCGACCCATCCGGTATACTTACAAATGTTACACCCTTTCCCGCCGCAGATGTTGCAGGAAATATCCATCTCTCCCGAGGGTTCGGTAAACGGAAAAAATGACGGGCGGAGACGAATCTGGGTCTCTTCACCGAACATCTCCCGGGCAAAAAAGTAGAGTGACTGTTTGAGGTCGGCAAAGGAGACATCGTTGTCGACATAGAGACCCTCTACCTGGTGGAAAATGCAGTGTGCCCTGGCTGAGATCGCTTCATTACGAAATACCCGTCCGGGGAATATTTTCCGAATCGGAGGATCTACCTGCTCCATCATGCGAACCTGCACCGATGACGTATGCGTTCGCAGGAGTATGTCAGGATCCCGTTGGATGAAATAAGTGTCCTGCATATCCTTGGCCGGATGTTCGGCAGGAAAGTTGAGTGCCGAGAAATTGTACCAGTCGTTTTCAATTTCAGGCCCTTCGGCCACAGAATAACCCAACCGGGAAAAGATATCCGTGATTTGATTTCTGACGATGGATAGAGGATGACGGGCGCCAAGTCTTACCTGGCCGGTGGGACGGGTAAGATCCTGGTCACTGTTATCCTCAGTGAGCCCATTTTCGAAGGAAAGTTTCAATTCATCCAGCTTCTCAGTGGCCCTGTTTTTAAGATTATTCAGGAGTTGGCCAACAACCCTCTTTTCCTCGTTGGGGATACCACGAAACTCCTCAAAGAGTGCAGAGATCAACCCTTTCTTGCTGAGGTATTTGATGCGGAGTTGCTCCACCATCTCCTCAGCAGAAGCCGTCAGGGTTTCAATCTCATGTTGAAGGTGTTCAATTTTCTCCTGCATAGCTGCGAGAAATAATTAGTCAATCAATTCGACGGTCATTTTGATATCCTGAACCGGACGGTCTCCAGATCCTTTCTGGATTGCTGCGATCTTGTCGATTACATCAAGACCTTCAGTAATCTCACCGAAGACAGTATAATCCATATCGAGAAATGGTGTTCCGCCGAGCGTTTCGTAGTCCTTTTTTTGTTCATCCGTGTAGGTTAATCCCTTTTGTGAGGCCATTCCATTGAGTTGGGCCTCCGAATATGTCTTTCCCTGGACGATATAGAATTGTGAGCCGGAAGATGCTTTTTTAGGATTCACCTGGTCGGCTTGCCTTGCTGCTGCCAGTGCGCCTTTCTTATGGATCAGGTTGCTGTTGAATTCGGCAGGGACTGTGTATCCCGGACCTCCAGCGCCCAATGCAACGCCTGGTTTTGCATTCCGTGAATTGGGATCTCCACCCTGGATCATAAATCCGGAAATTACCCTGTGGAATAGCAGGTCGTTGAAATAACCCTCCTGGATCAGTTTTGCAAAGTTATCCCGGTGCTGAGGAGTTTCATTGTAGAGGTATCCCTTCATATCGCCATAACTTGTATGGATAACAAATTTGGACACCTTCTCGTTTGCTTTTTTTTGCGACATAGCTGAAATGTTAAAGATCATAAATCCGATCAGAATAAAAATCCATCCTTTTTTCATAGATATTTACTTTTTTTAGTTGGAAGTGAGTGCAAAAATAATGAAAATTTCAGTGGGCGGGGTCTAACGCTGTTGGTTTTTCTTCGTTTCACCGAAGCATTTCCGGCACAGAGGTTCATAAGCATCCGTCTCCCCAAGCTTGATCCTGGCATCGCCGGGCACGATCCGGTGGGAGTAGTGTGCCAGGTCACCACATTGGATACAGATAGCATGCACCTTTGTGACATACTCGGCAGTAGCCATCAATGCCGGCATCGGTCCAAAGGGAACCCCGAGGTAATCGAGGTCGAGACCGGCGACAATCACACGAATTCCCTGGTCGGCCAGGGTGTTGCATACGTGTGACAATTCATCGTCGAGGAATTGGGCTTCATCAATACCTACTACCTCTACATCGTTAGTCAACAGCAGGATGCTTGATGCTGACTCGACCGGAGTGGATGGGATGGAATTTTCGTCGTGCGATACCACCTCTTCGTTGTGATAGCGTGTATCCACTTTTGGTTTGAAGATCTCCACACGTTGCCTGGCAATCCGGGCGCGCTTGAGCCGGCGGATCAGCTCTTCCGTTTTCCCGGAAAACATCGATCCGCAGATTACTTCTATCCAGCCAAGGCGATTGATCTGTCTGTTCTTTTCAAGGAGCATAATCCAGGTTAAGTTCTAAAGAAGTGAGAAATCTGTTATCTTTACACCACGAAGACAAAAGTAATAAATCGCCCGAAATATATCTGCTGAATGAACCATGAAATCATCTACAATCAGTTATCTGGTCTGCTGGAGGCTATCCAGGAGCAATACGACGCGATCCGTTTGACTGAAGGCCGCATTCCCCAGATTGAAATTGATATCCTTCTGGATAACACCAGGAAACTCTATGACCAACTTCAACTCCTTCAAAAATTGAATACTACTCCATCACCCGTACAGACGGGGCATGCCCCGTCTCTACCTCCCCAGCCTCCATCGCCCATCAAATCCATAGAACGCCCAAAACCCGAGATCAGGAAGGAGGAACAGGCCGCCAAAACACCCATAGCCTCTGATCTTGATCTCTTTGCCGAAGAAGAACCTACATTTAGCATGAGGCTTAAAGAGGCCCGGGAGCAAACTCTTCCTTCGAAAGCTGAACACGTTGAACACCTGAAACAGCTTATCAGTATTAACGATAAATTCATTTTCATCAATGAACTATTCGATGGCAACCTGAAGGAATACAACGAAGCCATCGAAACGCTCAACGGCTTCGAGGTGAAGAACGAGGCATTTAACTACCTCGACCTGCTCCGCACAAAGAACCTCTGGGATCTTGAATCCGGCACCCTGATGAAGCTGAAAGAGATTGTGGAGAGGAAATATGCCTAAATCCCCAATTACCCCCAAACCCCCTAAAGGGGGCTTATTCCTCCTAACAGGAGGATATTACTGCGAAGCAGCGTAAGTCCCCTTTAGGGGATTTAGGGGCAGATTTCACGAAGGATCTCCTCCACCTCCTCAACAGTTGTTGCTGTCACCAGGCTCTTTCGATAGGGTTTCATGTCGGGGATCCCTTTCAAATATCCGCTGTAGAATTTCCGGAATTCGAGGAGAGTAAGCCGTTCACCTTTGTAAATCAAAGATTTTTGGAAATGTTCACGCAGAATGGCAATCCGCTCTGCGATATCAGGTTGGGCGGGAATCAAGCCGGATTGAAGGTATGACCTGATTTCCCGGAAGATCCATGGATTCCCTATAGCTGCGCGGCCGATCATCAGTCCATCTACTGCCGTTTGATCAAGTCTCTCTTTCGCTACCAGAGCATTAGTGATATCGCCATTGCCGAAAATTGGGATGTGCATCCGCGGATTCCGCTTTACTTCGCCGATCAGCCTCCAGTCGGCCTGTCCGCCATATTGCTGTGCGGCAGTTCTGCCATGGATCGCGATAGCGGCGATGCCCAGGTCCTGCAGCTGTTCAGCTAGAGTGACAATAGGCTGGTCACCAGAATCCCATCCAAGTCGGGTCTTTACGGTGACAGGCAAACGTGTTGCTCTGATTACGGCTCCGGTTATCTCCAGCATACGGGGAATATCTTTAAGCAAGGCGGCTCCTGCACCTTTTCTCACAACCTTCCGCACCGGACACCCAAAGTTTAGATCGATCATATCGGGCGCCGCCTCTTCGGCCAATTCAGCCGCCTTCCGCATCGAATCCACATCGTGGCCGAAGATCTGAATCGCCACGGGCCTTTCCACCTCTTCAAAAGTGAGCTTTATCTGGCTTTTTACAGCATCCCTGATGAGTCCTTCCGAAGAGATGAATTCTGAAACAACCAGGTCGGCTCCAAATTTCCTGCAAACCAACCGGAAAGGGGAGTCGGTGATGTTTTCCATTGGAGCCAGGATAAGCGATGGCAGAGGAAGTGTGGTATTTCCAATTGTAATCAAAATAATCTATATTCGTGGCAAAAATAGTGAAATCGGCAACGCTATGAAAACCCCCTTGCTTCATGCTCTTCAGCCTTTCCCCCGAATCCTCTTTGCTGTCTTGCTGATCATCTCGTGCCTCTTTATCTTTTTCCTGGGTGGGATCGCACTGGCGATGCCCATATTCGACCTGTCTTTTTCTGAGATTCTATCCCTTTTAGCTGATTATGCCAATCCGAAAGCCATCTCATTACTTAAATACCTCCAGATCACCCAGGAGGTGGGGATTTTTATCGTCCCCCCGCTGTTGGCAGCTTTTCTGTTCGCCACCAAACCATTGCAATACCTTAAACTTACACATTCTCCCAGATGGGAAAGCTGGGTGCTGGCCACAGTCGTCATGGTGACATCTATCCCTGCCATCAGCCAATTGATTGAATTCAACGAAGCGATGCAGCTCCCTGTATGGTTAGCAGGAATGGAGGAGTGGATGAAAAATGCTGAAGACCAGGCCAAAGAGCTCACGGAGGCATTCCTGATGGTTGATACCCTCGGAGGATTCCTGTTAAACCTGTTGATGATCGCAGTGCTTCCGGCAATCGGAGAGGAACTCCTTTTTCGGGGACTTTTTCAACGGCTTTTTCACGAATGGTTTGGCAATATCCATCTCGCAATCCTTGTAGCAGGATTCCTGTTTGGAGCCATGCATCTCCAGTTTTACGGGATCCTACCCCGTGTAGTCCTGGGCATTCTCTTTGGCTATCTCTTCTACTGGTCGGGTTCGCTCTGGATCCCGATTTTTGCACACTTCCTGAACAATGCAGTGGCAGTTACCATCTCTTTTCTGGAGCGCCAGGGTGTGATTACAACCAGTCTTGAAGAGTTTGGCAACACCGACAACCTGCTCTTAATCCTCTCCAGTTTTGTTGTCACAGCTCTCGCTCTTTTTCTCTTCAGGCGTTTAAGTTCCACATCGAACAAACAAATTACGTTATAACTGTGAGCACATGAAAGTATATGTTCGCCTGTTCATGCTATTCATCTTGTTTTCTCTTATCCCGTCGATCCTACCAGCCCAGCAGCCGGATACAAACATGCTGCCGATACGTGAAAAGGGGAAGAAAGGGTGGACTTTTGGTGCGTTGCCGGTAGTCGGATACGACGCCGACCAGGGGTTTCAGTTTGGCGCCCTGGGACAGGTTTTCTATTATGGCGACGGCTCTACCTATCCTGAATACAGGCACACCATCTACGCGGAAGCTTCATGGTTTACCAAGGGAGGAGCCGCTTATCAGTTATTTTACGATTCGAAATACCTGATACCGGGGAACATCAGGCTGACAGCAGAGGTGAGTTATTTGACTGAAAAAGCACTTGATTTCTATGGGTTTAACGGCTACCAGGCCAATTACATTCCATCGGTGGCAGAAGAGGGAAGCGACGATTATATCTCCAGGATGTTTTACCGTCAGCAGAGGAAGATGTTACGTGTTTTGGTTGATTTCCAGGGACCGATTCTCGGGCAAAAATTCAGGTGGCTGGCCGGAATCAACTTTTTCAACATCAAAATGGCTACAGTCGACATTGAACGTATCAACAAAGGGAAGAAGGAGGATAAACAACTTCCGGATACATCCCTGTTATATGATCAATATGTTGATTTCGGACTGATTGGATTCCAGGAGAAGAGTGGCGGGAACATCATCTACCTGAAGCTGGGACTGGTGTACGATACACGAGACAACGAAGCTGCTCCCAACCGGGGAATCTGGTCGGAGGTAATCCTGATGAACGCACCGACTTTCCTCGGCAATGACCCATACGCATTCATTAAACTTGCGGTGACACACCGGCAGTACCTCACTCTTGTCAGGAATAGGCTGGTAGCAGCATACAGGCTGACATATCAGGGGACGATCGGAGGGACTGCCCCCTTCTACATCGAGCCATACATGTACAGCTCATGGTCGCTTACCACCAAGCCTGATGGATTGGGAGGGGCCAGAACACTCCGAGGAATTCTTCGTAACCGGGTGGTTGGAGAAGGAATTGCTTTTGGAAATGTGGAACTTCGATGGAAGTTTCTGCAGGGAAAACTGTTTAAACAGAATATCTACCTGGGGTTGCTTGGGTTTCTCGATGGTGGAATGGCTGTTCAGGAGATCAAGATTTACCGCGACCTCGTTCCGGATGATCAGCAATCATTCTATTTCAACAAAACTCACGACAGCCTGCACTGGTCGGCTGGCATTGGACTAAGAGCAGCGCTGAATGAAAACTTCATCATCTCGGTCGACTACGGATTTGCTTTCGACAAGCAGGATGGGAGTAGCGGGCTGTATATCGGAATAGGGAACGTGTTTTAATTGCTAAATACTGCGGACTGACTTACAGTCCCAGAAACTGTATCGAAAGTCCGCAAATCAGAATTGTCGCACCTGCAATGGCATGCGTATAGCGTTCCAGTTTTTTCATCGGAAGGAATTGGATCCCAAAGGAGGATACCAGCACAATCGTCATCATGGTTCCAATGGTGATCAGACCAAATACGGAGGCGATCCATATCACGCTCCAGCTTCCTGATGCACATGGAGGTGCTCTTCATGATGTGTGTGTAGATGGGAGTGTGCCTCACAATTCTGATGAATGTGAGTATGAGAGTGTGGTTTATTCCTTATGGCCCTCCTTATTCCCCAGATCATGTAAGCGAACCCAAAACCAATCAGCAGCCATGCAGCAATCTCTCCACGGAATGATTCGACAGTGACCAGGTTGGTTACTGCAATTCCCAGAGCGATTCCCAGCATCCCAAGCAACACAGAACTCAGGATGTGACCAACCCCGCATAAAAATGTGACCCAGGATGTTCCAGCCATTGACCAGTTTCTGGCTTTAGCCATAACGATGAATAGGTAGGTAGTGGTCGGGACCAAAGAGTGTATGGAAGAACCCAAGGGAGGCTGCAGTGATGGTAAGGAGCAGGAGTTCTTGTGACATAGTTAAAAAGCTGAATATATGGAGTAAAGTTACATAAAATCCATGCATCCTTTACTCCCAGATACCAAGGATAATTCCAGCAATTCCCATTCCGACGAAAAGGTAACAACCATCGATCAGCCAGAGGACAATAGATTTGCGCTGATAAAGGTAGTTGATCCCCAGTGTGCCCATGCAGAAGAGCAATCCGGTAGTGAAGCCAAGGCACATGCCACTCCTCCAGGAGATATCTTCATTCACATAAAGGGAAAGGAAGAAACTTAACCCGAGGACCATCAGAAACATGATAACAAAGCTGAGACCGAATGTGAGGGGCAGGTTCACTTTTTTCATTTCCTCATCGGTGAAACCAAGCTCTTTCTTCCAACGTTTGCCAAAGAGAACAGGGCTGTACCACAGGGCGCCCAGCGCCCAGAAAGCGATCGAAGCTACGATCACAGCCCAAAAATTTATCAGCGGACATGTCATAAATTATAGGTTTAAGGTTCGTACAAATATAATTTAATCTAGAACGATTCCAAAAAAAAGAAGCCGCCCTTTCGGAGCGGCCTCTTCTTCATTGAGAGAAAATTACTGAACGTAATCGTAACCCATGATTTGGGTGTCATCGAAGGTGGTCATTCCGGCAGCAGCCATGTCGTCGTGAGCCAGTCCATTCATTCCATACAGGAGTGATTTTGCATCGTACCCCAGTAAACGGAGGTAAGCAGCAAGGAATGAGCTGTTTTGACCAGTGTAGCAATAGACAGCAATGGGCTTGTTGGTAGGAAGTGTTTTCAGGTCGGCTGCCAGTTTAATGGAGGCCTTAGGAGTGTACTGAGCAGCGCCTGGGACATGTCCGAAGTCGGCATACTGATCGGCCGGCCAATAGTTAACAATGTAATAAGTAGCCAGGCTGCCGAATAGTGTCGCTTTGTCAACTTTTGCCGGGCCATATCCTTCGGTCAACAAAGCTGCAATACGTGCCATGAGAATCTCCGCTCCTGTTGTTTTACCGGTAGAGAGTACAGGCATATTGCCCATTGGGCCTTTGTCGGTGGCTGTTTTAACAAGTTGGGTGGCATAGGTATTGCCAATAGCATTCTGCCAGCCGGTTGCAAATGCTGCATTCCAGGAGCACATACCCCACTTCATCGAAAACACTTTTTCATATCCGGCTATCCGAAGCAGAAGGGTAGCAAACCCTGCTGTTTGACCCGAATAACATACAATGACTATTTTTGAATAAGGGGTTTGGTCCAATGCTTCAACGTGAGCTAAAACGTCGGCCAGTGACACATTATGGGAATTGAGAATGTGACCGGTTGCAAAATCGGCTGCCGACCTGATGTCGATAATGTAAACCTGGCCAGTAAGGTTAAGTGTATAGACGTCAGTAGCACTGGTAATCGAAGGCATGTCTGTGTTTACATAGTCTTTGCCAAGAGGCGAGCTGGTTGACTCCAGAAAGGTAGCCAGCACTTCGGATTCATTTACTGCTGGTGTTGGAATCGGTTCTTCCTCTTTCTTGCATGATGTAACAAAGACAAATGCTAGCAGGATACTCAGGATCCATAAATTTGTTTTTTTCATAGTTTAATGGTTGTTTGTTTAACGTATTTATTTATTAATTAGCAATGTGATGATAGTAATATGTCTTATCTAAACCATGACTCGGGTAACTTTCCATCGACCGTGATAGATGATGTTGCGCTAATTTCCCATGCAAGAAGATTATCTTCGAAGAGATATAACTCTTTGTTGACTAGGGTGCCTCCTTCGTTCCGGATATGGCAGTTGGAGGAGCAGGCTTTGCCGGCGGTCACCTGGGTGCGGTCGGTCCACTTGAGGATATTATGAGGAGTGGTGTAATTGTATGTTGGGAATACGTCAAAGTTGGCATACTGTGGCACACCAAAAAGTTCCCAGTTATCCGGTGCTGCGAGGGTGCGGCGCACCAACGCAAAGTCATAACCGGTCTTGATCGTGGGAATTGGGTTGCTGGCAATCTTGAAATCCATGTAGGAAGGAATCCGTGCACCCTCGCCATGAATATGGCAGCTTCCACAGTTGTTGTAGACCTGAGAGTGGCAAACCTGGCAGTTGAAGTCGTTGATGTGCATGGAGTGATAGGTGTTTGCCCCTCCTATTCCTGTATGGCAATCAGAACAAGAAGGAAGGCCTGCATAGGCATATCGCTGTTCAACCATGTTTCCATCTCCGTGAAGGTCAGTTGTTTTATGGCAATCCAGGCAGGTGTACCCGAGTTTGGTGAGGTGGACATCCGGTTGAGTCCCACTTGCAACTCCCAGGTAGGCATGACCTCCTCGTGAAACATGGCAGGTTACACAAACACTGAGCATATCAGGTGTCTTGGTGAATGCATGCCCATTAGGTAGTCCTCCACCACCCATGACTGGCCGAATCACATGGCATTCGCCGCAGGAGGCATGGCAATGTGCACAATTACTGTTGTAGCCTTCGATCTGATGTGCAGGAAGCTGGTCGAAATCTTGAGCTCCGTTCAACCCGCTGCGCATGGCCACTTTCCGTTTTTGTCCAGTACCGTGATGAAGGCTGGTTGCGAAATTTTCAACGATTGCCTGGTGGCAGGCACCGCATGATTCCTCAGCGAATACCGAGGGGTGGGAGATGAAATCACCCGAGTGAGCAATGTTTTTGTCCGCCGTATTGTCGGTACCTTTGTGACATCCGGCACACCCAACTTGGTAATGCCCGGACGCCTTGAATCCCAGGTATCCGTCGCCTCCCATGAAAACCCTGTCATAGGGCTCATAATGTGGAGCGCCGCCTCCACAACCCCCCGGAGGAGCAGCTGTATCAGGAGTATATACTTCCTGGAGATGGGCGTAATTAGTGTGACAACCTTCACAGGATGCAACGGTGAGAGGTTCTGGTTCAGGCTCAGTCTCTTTTTTCTTGCATCCATCGAGAATACTTAGTACAATAAGGAGAGACAAAGCCAGGAGAAGTGATTTAGAAATGAGTTTCATTTGTATTTTTTTATAGTTGTTAATCAACTAACAAAGTTCTCACTTTTTCCTTCATAGTCCAGCCAATCAGCTCTGTCACAGACCGGGACTCAACCTGTGGTTCAACATAAATATTACTGATATAGATCAGCCTTTTTCCTGATAAATTCATATATTTGTAGTTCGATTAAGAAACTTTTTATGGAACCAAAAGAGCCATTTACCAGTTGTACGATCAGCCCACATAGATGCCGGTGTTTTGATCGGCTGACCACGGAGGAGAAAAAGGTTCTGGATAGCCGGTCGGTGTTAGTGAAATACAAAAAAGGAGAGATCATCTGCAAACAGGGCGGTTTTGCCTCTCACGTGATGTTTATGGAGAAAGGATTAGCCAAAGTGTACATTGAAGATGGAGTCAACACATTGGTTTTGAAAATTATCCCGGAGGGAAATTTGTTGGGCCTTTCCTCCGTGAGCGATGAAAACAATAAATTTCAGTATTCAGTATTGGCCTATATCGATTCGGAGATCAAACAGATTGATATCCACTACTTCAGACAATTATTGGGTCAAAATCCTGCATTTGCAAAGGAAGTCATCGATATCATGGGGGCAAATAGTTCACAGATCAATGGCCGCTTCTTTTGCCTCACACATAAACAATCTTATGGACGACTGGCCGATATTCTTCTCTGCATAGCTGACAGGATCTTCAAAACAGATGAATTCATCCTGCCACTCTCACGAAAAGATCTTGCAGAGTTATCTGGGATGAGCTCCGAAACAGTCATCCGGATGTTGAAAAAATTCCATGATGACGGACTGATCCTTCTTGAGGGAAAGAACTTCAAAATCCTTGATTACGAAAGGCTGAAGCAGATCAGCGAAAAGGGGTGAATTACAACTGTACCTTTACCGAGATTGTAATGGAACCATCGTCTCCAGCGGTCATGGTTTCAACTTTTATCAATCCCTTCATTCCTGATGTCGTAATAAAGGCGAGGTATTTTCCTGCCGTGAGATTGGTGATCCTGGACTGGGTTACTCCGGCAGCTGTCTGCTCGACGATCACTGCATCATCCACAATAGCATCCGTTACCATTTTATAACGCGTGTTGTTTTTAATGGTCCATGTTTGGAGTCCATTTGTGGGGTTGGTGAAGATCAGGGCTGCGTGATCATCATCCGGAGCAGCAAGGGTACTCAGGTCATTTGCTCCGTAATAATACATCAGGTCAACATTTCCCTGGTTTAGTTTCGCTTGGGCAAGGTTATACACCGACCTGTAGAAAGAGGCGAATGAACTGCCTGTAGTCGAACTCTGTGCACCAAGGATCTTCATCAAAAATGTATTGATCGGACCTGCAATCACCATGGTTGTAAGTGTCAGACTTATCTCAGCTGATTGGTTGTCCTTTTCGGTGACTTTGTAATACCATACTTCATCACCTGCTACATTCTGCGATGTTGCAGTGATATCGATATTCAAAGCAGCGAGGTTAATCGTCGTATCCAAAAACTCTTCTGTTAAAGCCACTCCCGTAAGCTTTTCCCGGAATGGCGGCAGGCATTGATAACGATTTTCCCGGCAGTAATGGAGTCTTCGAGTGCGTCGTGGTGCTTGAACTGGATTCCCAGGTACATGGCTACATTCGAGAGACCATAGCCACGCTTTGAAAATTGGGACCAGGTTTGTCTGGCGACCTTAGCGGAGTCAAGCCAGTTAACTTGAAAAGGCTTCAGGTTGTATTTGTCATATGCCTTGTGAAAAGCCACTCGATCGAATGGCATATGGTGCACGACGATGTTGTGCTCGAAAGTTTTCCGCAGGAAGGGGTATATCTCGTAGAACTTTGGAGCTCCGATCACATGATGTGGTTCGATACCATGGACCCGGGTGTTGAAGTGGGAGAAATAAGCCTCGGGATCCACATAGCTTTTCCAGCTCTCGATCAGTTCTCCCTCCTCGAACAAACCAATCCCCACCTGGCAGATACTTCCGGCATCTGAATTGGCTGTCTCTACATCAAGGCTATAGAAGCGGGTGTTAGGCATGAAGTAAAAATAGATATTAATTTTTCAACGCGTTGCAATGCAATTCCTTCTCTTTTCCACAATAAGAGTGATGCAAAATTGGAAAATAGTTGCCACGAAAATGAACTTCATTACTTTTGCAGGGAAGGATCGTTTCCATTCATCGAAGATTGAACTTTTTTCATGCAGCTGTTGAATAAGGATTACAGGGCTTTAGGCTATTTGTGGAGATATATCAAACCATTCAGAAAGAAATTTCTTTTCCTGAATATTTTGTCTCCCATCTATTCCGCACTAACAGGCGCCTACTTTCTCTATATCAAACGATTGCTCGACGACGGATTCCTGGTTAACAATTCACATGAAATCGGGATTACCCTCCTGGCCCTTTTCGGAATCTTCATAGCCCAAACATTGATCGATCTTTTCCAAACCTATCTGCAGAACAAGACCACCAACACAATTACGATTGATATCAAGGACAGGTTGTACGATGCAGTTATTTCCAACTACAGGGCGATTCGTACCAGGCAGCAGGCTGGTGAGATTTTATCACGGTTTTATATCGATACCAGCAATTTCATCACACTGATAAATATCCTGTCCATGGAGTTTATCAAACAGTTGTTCACCCTGGCTTCTATCATGGCGGTACTCTTCTACCTGAACTGGAAATTTGCCCTGGTCCTTTTTCTGGCTTATCCGTTGTTTATCCTTCCACTGATAAAACTGGGGCACTGGTTGAGGAATCTCAGTCAACATTACCTGTATGCCTATGGCAGGTCAAACAGCATACTCTATGAATCGTTGTATGGATACCTGATCATCAAAACCTATAACCTGATTGATCATTTCAAGGAAAAATACAAGGCCAGCAATGAAAAACTGGTCAATAATCTCCTCCGGTCTACCCTGATCTCAAAACTGGTTGGGCCGATCAATGACCTGGCCTCTTTCGTGGGATTGGGACTGATTCTCTATTTCAGTATTTCACAGGTACAGTCGGGTAGCCTGACGGTGGGCAGCCTTGTCGCATTTCTTGTTGCCCTGATGAAGTTCTATCAACCGGCAAAGACCCTTTTCAACCTATACAACTCAATGCAATCGGCATTCCCCGGATACCTGAGACTAAAGAGCATACTTGAATCACACCAGGATACCATCAATAAGGAAGAGATCCAGCCTGCATCGTTCGAAAAGAGCCTTGAACTCAGCCATGTCACCTTCTCCTACGACAACCAGAAGATCATCCTCAACGATGTAAACCTGACAGTTACAAAAGGTGAGAAGGTTGCTATAATAGGGCGAACAGGCTCCGGGAAGTCAACACTTATCAGCCTGTTGCTTGGCTTGATTCAGCCGGAAAAGGGAGATATCCTGATGGATGGTAAACGATACACGGAATTAAACAGGGAGAGTATCTTCAGCCTCTTCTCATACATCTCTCAGGAACCTATTTTATTTAATGATTCGATCAAGTATAACATCCAACTTGGGAAACTAACCAGTACCACGGAAGAGCTTATTGAAGCCAGTAAAAAAGCTCAACTGCATGCATTCATTTCGACTATCCAGGAAGGATATGATACTCTGGTAGGAGACAGGGGCGATATGATTTCGGGCGGTGAACGACAACGGATTACTATTGCGAGGGCTCTACTGAGGAATGCACCTATCATCATTTTCGACGAAGCTACCTCCTCGCTGGATTATGAAACCGAATCGGATATCAAGGAAGCAGTGTTTAAGTTGTCGGCCAATAAAACACTTATCATTATAACACACCGGCTTACCACGCTAAAAGGAGTAGACAAAGTCTATAACATCAAGGATGGTAAACTTGTGGAGTTTAACTGGGAAAAAGGGCTAAATGCCGATTGAGTATACCACCGAGATGACCCTGGCGCTTGACATCCTGAATGTCAGTGGATATTTGTGGACACGCGTCAAAGCCGACAACTCGGCTCCCCTGATCAGGGAAGGAGATATGATTTGCCTGAAAAAATGTGGAGAGATGTTGAAGAAGGGGGACCTTGTTGCAGTGGATTACCATAAAATATTTATCGTACAACGAATTATAAAGATCGACGGAGATACCGTTTATACCAAGGCCGATCACTCCGAAAAAGGTCCCTTCAGCCAGGAAATCGGGTCTATTGCAGGGACGGTGGCCTATATCAAAAAGGAGAAGGAGCTGGTGAATATTGACAATCCCATCTGCGACCGCATTCATCTCCTCATCATACGGTTATCCCTCGGGCGCAGTAAAGTCAACATTAACACTGGCTTTTTCTACCGGAAATTTTTCCATAAACTGAGAAGGTCAATTCTGAAAAGGATATTAAAACTGGAACTCATCATTGGTAAACGATATGCGAAAAATGTTGATCCCGGAGTACAAATCCCTTGAATTTCAGCGGCTGAATAATCTGTTCATACTGCTCACCGATTATCGGGAAGAGAATCTGAAAGAGAGCTTACCACTTATCACCCGCTTCGAGATCAGCCAGTACTATCTCTCCTCTCTCGAAAAACAGAAGACCATTGAACAGGAGGTGGTCTCGCAGTTGGCCAAGCACAAAAAGGAGATTCTATTCAACAACCTCTTTTTCCTCAATCATGCTGCTCACCTACTGCAGCAGTTGAAGGAAAACAACATTGAATGCATTGCATTGAAAGGACTCTCTTTTATCAACCATCTCTATGAGGATATAAGCCTGCGATCATTTTGCGATCTGGATCTGCTCATCCACAAAGAGGATGTGAGAAGTTTTATTGATGTAACCAGCCAGAAGGGGTTCGCGCTGAAATGTGAAGTAAACGATCCCGACAATACAGATGATTTCGATATCTACAATGAGCAAACGAAACTCAAAGTTGACATTTTAACAACCTTAACTGGAGGCTATTACTTCAAACGCTATTTCGATCTGGACCTTTCTCAGGTTTGGGAACGTAAAAAGCCCTTGAAAATCCAGGAGACTGAAACGTTCCGTTTGAGTGAGGAGGACGAACTTCTCTATTCCATTGTTCACCTTGCCTTTCACCTTAATTTTCATGTCGAGATCAAATGGTTTTTTGATCTCTGGTACTACCTGGAGAAATACGGGAGTTTTCTCGATAGAGAATACCTCAATGAAAAGGTGAAAACTGCTGGACTTGAAAATGTCATCTTTGCAGTCACAGAGGTCCTGAACTGGATGTTTAACAAGGATTACAGAGACATTTTTGGAGTCGAAAAACCCCGTTTTCGCCTCTTCGACAGGACCTGGGTTCGTTTTTATGCATTTCCTCCCCGCCTCTTTGGGACTAGCCTGGAGTTTCCCGGAGTCGTGAACAGGATGGCGATTACCTTTATGAAATATGCACTGATTGCCTCACCCGGGAAGAAATGGAAGTTTGTAACCGACCGGATTTTCCCCGACTTTGACCGGATTAAATTTGCCTATACAAAGAAGTTCAGGATTCCGCTCAAATTCTATTTCCCAATGATATACATGCTCTTCCTGTTATTATCGCCTGTTTTTCTGACCTCTCTCTTCACAATTTTCCTGGTATCTACAATCTATATAAAGTTAACCCTTCTAAAGCATAGGTTTTTACATGGATGACCTTGATGGGATAAAACTGGATTTGGTGGCAAACCATTTGCGATCCGGTCAAACCGTTATGGTGAAGGCCGACGGCTTCAGCATGAACCCACTCATCAGGAAGGGGGATATCCTTACGATTAAGGGAATTGCCAATGAACCATTGCAGGCAGGCGAGGTTGTAGCATTCATTCGCAATGAACTCCTGTTTATCCACCGGATTATTGAGGCAGACAGAAACGATGGAATGGTCTTGACAAAAGGAGATAACCTGTTGATATCTGATAAGTTGTCGATACCGGACGAGATCATTGGCAGGGTAATCGAAGTCAATGATACAGTAGTTACTTCCCGGAGGCAGATTGACCGGCTGTTTTTTTATCTGTACAGGTTTTGTTTAATGGCAGGTAATCATACAAATACCCTTGAGAACCAGATGATCATCCAACTTTCAGTCGGGCCCCTTCGGTTCAAAATCAGCAGGATTGTCTTACGGGCTTATAGGTTTTTCGTTTTTCAATGAATTGTTTTCTTATTTTTGACAACCTAAAAAATCGATTACTATGAGCGATGTTGACTACAAACTGATAGAGGACTATTTTCATAATGTAACCAACCAGGGACTTGAGAAGTTCAATCTAAAGATAGGCGGAATAGGCCTTTCGGTGAATGCTGTAAGGGATGGGTTGTTTGATACGGCAATGACGAAGTACAAGGATTTCCTTACCCCGCAAGAGTTCCCCGAGTCTGTTGTATTTTATGATGTACAAACCCTCCCTGATCCGGAAGCCATTATCCGGGCATTTGACGCCTACAAGGAGATCTTTACGACCTCAGCCGACCGCCACTTGTATGTCTATCGTTGGGACTTTTTCGGAATCATTGATATTGCCGCCCGAACCGGAAAATTCATCCTCTTCAACACGACATTCATGACGTATGAATCCATTATCAGAATCTTTTATTCCCTGCTGGCAGTGGAGAATCATGGCTTCCTGATTCATTCATCTTCCCTGGTGCACAATGAAAATGGTTATGTGTTTTTTGGCATATCAGGCAGTGGCAAATCCACAGTCGTTAAGCTTTCCGAGTCGGATGAATGCCTGACCGATGAACTCACGTTGATAACAAAGGATCATACCGGATACTTTACGGCTGGAACCCCTTTTCACGGGGAACTTCCCATCTATCAGAACAAGACGGCAAAGCTGGAGAACATGTTTTTATTGACAAAATCCCAAACCACCTTCTTCCGAAAAATGAGCCGGTCGGAGATTTATCCGATTTTGCTAAGGAATGTACTGTTTTTCAGTGATGACTGGGAACTCAGGCAAAAGATCTTTAATACTGTAATCGACCTCGCCAACCAGGTGGATATTTATGAGATGAATTTTGAAAAAAATAATAAATTTTGGAGGATCATTGATAATGGATTTAAAAATGAAGATTAAACGGAACGGAAACAGCTCGTTTCAAATTGCTGATGGGAAAGCGGTCGTTATGCTGGCCGTGAATTCAAATATCTTTACACTGAATGAGATAGGTACTGTCATCTGGGGATTACTGGATGCTCCGAAAACCATTGAAGACCTGGCTGATGCCACGCAGAAAAAATTTCCGGAGGACAACCAGGAGACGATCCGGGAAGACATCCTGGTATTTATTAAGGATTGTTTGAAGGAACAATTACTTATTCAAGAGGATTAAGGTGCCAAATATTGAGAATACCGAGTCGTACCGGTTCCTGAAGAGAAATGCCGTAAAGAACCTCCTGCCATTTACAGCCCTTATTGAACTTACCTATAAATGCAACCTGGATTGTTCATGCTGTTATAATGTTAGGAACGACAAGCCACTTCTGAATTTACAGGAATATGACGCCTTATTTTCCGACCTGAAGAAGGAGGGGACATTCATACTAACGCTAAGTGGTGGCGAACCTCTTATGCGGAAGGATTTTTTCGACATCCTGGATCTGGTCAAAAAATATGGCTTCGGCTTTAGGATATTCACAAACGGGATCTTATTAAACGAAGAGAAGATCATTCGCCTAAAAAATTACCCTCTTCTTGGTATTGAAATGAGCCTGTGGGGATCCAACCCTGAGATTAATGATCCGTTGATGGGCAAACCCGGAACATTTGACCAGATCGTCAGAACTTCACAGGATCTAAAAAAACATGGTATCCCCTTCACAATCAAATCGACCATTTGTTCCAAAAATTATTTCGATTTCGGCAATATAAAGAAGCTGGTTGAAGACTTGGGAGGCGACTTTCGGTATACACCATGGCTAACGATGAGGCTCGACGGGGACTCAGCCAATATGAATTTCCGGCTCAACGAAGAGCAGGCCAAAGAATTTTACAAAATCCATGATGAGGCTTATGCCGATCAGGATCCGGCCGCCCAGCGAAAAAAGAATCTCAGGAAGACAACCATAGGCAATGCCGAAGACTATATGTGTCTTGCCGGAATCTCTACATTTGCCCTCAATCCATTCGGAGATGTCTCCCCTTGTGTCGATATACCTATTGCAGCCGGAAATATCAGGGAGACGAGTTTCCGGGAAATATGGAAGGAGGCTCCAATAATGAATACGTTGAGAGGACTCCGGAAATCCGATGCCAAAGGATGTGAAAAATGCGGGATGAAGCTCTATTGTGCCCGTTGTCCTGGTATTGCTATGGTTGAAACAGGCAGTCTGACGAATCCATTTCCTTATGCATGCTTGTTGGCAAAGGTTGAGAAAGAGTTTTAAAAATAGTTTGAAAAATATTTGCTTTTTGAACTACAGTTGCATACTTTTACGAAATAATTCTTGCTTTTAACGTAGTTCCACTAACAACAAATGACTATGGAGAACAAAAACGAAACCCCCTTGAAATGGGAAAAACCCATGATTGAGGTAAAGGAAATTTTTGAAAAAACTGCACTCGCTTGCGACGGCAGCCCTTTTTATAATTCACAGGTGAATAATAAGGCTAGCGCTGGCACTTGTGGTTATTTTTACAGTTAAGATTTACCTGTCTATTTCAATGCAGGATAACTACCATTGAAATAGTTTAAGAAATTTTTCTTCAGGTATTAGTTGAAACTACCCATGGATTGTATCTTGATTGAAAAGGCACAGTCCGATGGGTATTTTCTTTTATTGGATTTGCGATGAATACGATCTATATATCATCTCTCCCACGCAGCGGATCTACCCTGCTCTCGATGTTGCTTGGTTCACATGAGGGGGTTTTTGCGCTGGGAGAGTTTGTCTTGTTTGGTCAGGCCCTTATGCAAAATGCATCCTGCACGTGCGGGAAACCCATCAGGGAATGTGATTTATGGGGTAAGGTAGCGGTGAAGCTGCATCCACGGGTGGATCATTATCCAACACTGGTTTATCCGTTTGATTACGACACATCCAGGCTGCAGAGAGGGTTGGTAAAGCTTTCCTCCTTTGCCTTGATCCATCATAACCAATTCCTTTTGGATCTGGCAACAGGATTTAAAAACGGGTATCCCTACCATATGAAAATGGCAATGGATAATTCAATAGCTCTTCTCGAAATGCTATCCGACCAATTTTTACATCCCGGAATCCTTTTTCTGGATGCCAGTAAAACGACTACGAGGTTAAATCATCTCATCACCAAAAAACCTTTCCCGGTAAAAGTCATTACATTGGTGAGGGATGGAAGAGGCACAGTGAATTCGTGGCTCAAGGATGAGAAGAAATCGTTTGCCGATACAGTGAAGTCATGGCGTTTTCATATGGAGACTCAGCAAGCATCAATAAAAGGCATCAGTTCAGGAGATAAAATCCTCGTTCGGTATGAAGAACTTTGCAGGAATACAGAGCGTGAATTAAATCGCTTGTGTGATTTTATGGAAATCCCCTTCCAGGAAAAAATGCTGACAATGGAGGGTCCGTTTCACATGCTTGGGGGTAATCCCGGGACATTCGGAGGCCCTACATCAATCAGGCTTGATACCGGCTGGGAACAAAATTTTAATCAGGAACAGCTGAAGTTATTTGATGACCTGGCAGGGCCCCTTAACAGGGAGTTAGGTTATTAAAAATCCTGGCGGAGAGAATGGAATTGTAACCCAAGCCATATTCCAATAACTCAGAATTTGTTCATATATAGTAAAACATTGATATACAATGCTTAAAAATTCTGACGTATATAAGAATATTTTTCAACAAATGTAAATATACTAAAAAG
>Ga0268276_1000112_pt1 | contig 95747 bp, 85 predicted proteins | sample saktaG_4_FD_190145 | JGI IMG/M metagenome (GOLD analysis project Ga0268276, IMG submission 190145) | Saline water microbial communities from Sakinaw Lake, British Columbia, Canada - sak_2010_1_5_45m | ecosystem: Environmental > Aquatic > Non-marine Saline and Alkaline > Saline ... | reverse complement strand
GGCATACATAATGATATAACAAGACTGATACATTATGTGATTTGTGTATGTATTTGCTTTCTGACATACACTAACGTACGCTTTTTTCGCCGCAAGCGGCGGGGAATTTACCCTAAGTCATTAAAGTAACGGAAAAACGAGCAAGATGCAAGATAAGGAAATGAAGGAGGAATGACGGAATCCATTACCTGCCTGAGCGTTGGGCAGGACGCTGTTCTACGTCAGCCCGTTCTCCGTCGGGTGTATAGTGTGCAACAAAGACTTCTTCCAGTTTGACAAAGTCCACTCCCGGAGTGATCGTGATGGATTTAAACAGTGAGCTTGCTTGTTCACGAATGTCGCTCACCAATCCGATCCGGATATCGGATGGAAAAGTACTGCTGTATTCTGATGTTGCAACGACATCCCCGATTTTGATATCACGCATTTTCGGAACATTCTTAAGGGCGAGCGCTTTCCCGTCCCAGGCAACTATACCGTCGACGCGGCTCCGCTGAATTTTTGCACTTGCACGGAATTCCGTGTTGAGAAGAATATTGACAACAGAATAATGTTCTGTCACGGCTTTCACGAGTCCCACGAGACCGGCATCACTGACCACGGGCATATGCGGGAGAATCCCGTCCTGAAATCCCACATCGAGAGTCAGTGTATTCCGGAGGAGTGTAAGATTCTTGTTGATGACCCGGCCGGCAGTGAGTTTGTACGGCACCAGATCTTTCATACCGATCAAATGACGTAACCGGAGATTCTCAAGTTTTGCTTCACGCAGCCGTTGAGTTTCGTCGGCGAGTTCAATATTGGTCCGGCGGAGCAGCTCGTTTTCCGTCTTTAATCCGATATATGCCGGGATGAAACTGATCTGTTCCTGGGCTATGCCGAACATCACTGTTGCAAGAGATCTGATCCGCTGGATCTGTGGGTTGTCGTTCAATGCCAGCAGGATCAATGAAAGTGCGACTAAACTGCAAAGAATTGCATACTCGCGAAATTCGTACAGGATATCATAGAGGCGTTGAAGCATGATAAGGATCGTAGATTTTTGATTGAAGATATAGAGATGAAATAATTATGATCTCAAATCCCGTATCTCCAATCTTCCATCACTAGTATCTTTTTCCCTTCAACAGGACCTTGGAGTACTTGTCCAGGTTCTCCATGACCTTACCGGTGCCCCGCACGACAGCGAGGAGTGGTTCTTCGGCGACGTGGACCGGAAGGTTGGTTTCAAGGCGGAGGCGTTCGTCAAGACCTTTCAACAATGCGCCGCCGCCGGTGAGCATGATGCCGCGGTCGAGAATATCGGCGGAAAGCTCAGGAGGAGTCCGTTCGAGAGTGACCTTCACTCCCTCGACGATTTGAGCGATGGGTTCGTTGAGTGCTTCACGGATTTCCACGGAACTCACTTCCGTTGTTTTCGGCACGCCGTTCACCAGGTCGCGACCTTTCACCTGAATAGTGATCTCTTCTTTGAGAGGCATGGCCGACCCGACTTCGCACTTAATAGCTTCTGCAGTCCGTTCGCCAATAAGAATATTGTGGTTTCGCTTGAAGAATTGAATGATAGCATTGTTCATCTCATCACCGGCGACACGCCGCGATTCTTCATTGACAATGCCGGAAAGTGCAATGACGGCAATTTCTGTCGTACCACCGCCGATATCGACAACCATATTGCCCACAGGCGCATCAACATCCAGACCGATACCGATCGCTGCTGCCATGGGCTCGGCAAGCAGGTGGACTTCTTTCGCTCCGGCATGCTCGGCAGAATCACGGACAGCCCGCTTTTCCACTTCCGTAATTCCGGATGGAACCGATACGATGATTCGTCTGCTGGGCACCCATCCGGCACTAATTTTTTTGATGAACTCACGCAGCATCCCCTCCGCGATTTCGAAATCGGCAATGACACCGTCCTTCATAGGACGAATCGTACGGATATCCTTATGCGTGCGGCCGAGCATTTCTCTCGCTTCGTTGCCGATGGCGATGATGCGTTTGGTATTCCGGTCGAATGCGACGATAGAGGGTTCATTGAGAATGATCCCTTTACCCTTCATCCAGATGACAGTATTTGCCGTGCCAAGGTCGATGGCAAGGTCTGCAGAAAATAATGAAAAGAGTCCCATGAGAATCCAATACCTAATGAAAAAATGTGCGAAACAAATGAACTATCGTTAATGCCTAAAATGTCTTACGCCGGTAAACACCATTGCTACATCATGCTCGTTTGCAGCGCTGATCACTTCCTCGTCGCGAACGGAACCGCCGGGTTGTATCACTGCCGTGGCGCCAACCTTCACTGCTTCCAGCAGGCCGTCGGCAAAGGGGAAGAACGCATCCGAGGATACTGCACAGCCATGGAGATCAAATCCTGCATCTGCGGCCTTCATCGCGGCGATCTTGGAGGAATCGACCCGCGACATCTGTCCGGCGCCGATTCCAAGAGTCCGATCGCCCAATGCATAGACGATGGCATTCGATTTGACATACTTTGCAATGCGCCAGGCAAACAGTAATGCCTGCATTTCTTCGTCCGTCGGCGGGCGTTTGGAGACGACCTTAAGTTCGCTCGGATGCATGCGGCGCTGATCGGGATCTTGGACTAGCAAGCCGCCGACAACTCTCCGAACGTCCAATTCGCGGACTTTCCGGAGGTTGGAGATTTGTTTCATCAACCGCCGATCCTTTTTCTTCGTGAGGAATTCTAATACTCCTTTTTCATATTCCGGAGCGATAATAACTTCTGTGAAAATCTCATTGATAGATTCAGCGGTGGCATGATCGAGCGGTCGGTTCACGCAGACAATACCGCCAAATGCCGATTTGGAATCTGTTGCCAGTGCTTTCCTATAGGCTTCAACGAGTGAGAGGTCCGTGGCGACACCGCATGGATTATTGTGCTTCACGATTACTACGGTGGGTTCGTCAAATTCGGAACAAAGCATAGCGGCTGCATGAATATCGAGAATATTGTTATAGGAAAGCTCCTTCCCATGCAGCTTTTGAAAGTGCTCGCCAAATTTTCCGTACAGGGCCGCTGATTGATGAGGGTTCTCCCCGTACCGCATCGGCTGTTCTTTCATGAGCGAGAGCGTAAGTGCATCCGGCAGCTTGCTCTGCGGCGTTAGTCCGGAAAGGTACGAGGCAATAACCGAATCATAATGTGCCGTGTGCTGGAATGCCCGGCATGCTAGATTGAAACGGGTCTGGATAGTCAGCGCTCCATCATGTTCGTGCATCTCTTCCAACACAATGCCATAGAGATCGGGATTTACAAGTATTGCCGTGTATTTAAAATTTTTCGAAGAGGAACGGACCATTGCAGGTCCGCCAATATCGATTTGTTCAATAGCATCGTCAAGCTTGACGTTCTCGTTAGCAATCGTTTGTTCAAAGGGATACAGGTTCACAACGACGAGGTCGATGGGTTCGATCTGGTGCTGCTGCAGCTGGTCTCGATGCAGAGGATTCTCAGGTACCGCGAGAATTCCGCCATGAATCTTCGGATGCAATGTCTTCACACGGCCGTCCAAAATCTCAGGAAATCCGGTCACATCAGAGACCTGCTTCACATCGATACCGGCATTTTTGAGTGCTGTAAACGTACCGCCGGTAGAAATGATTTCGACACCGAATTCCTTTAATGCCTTGGTAAACTCCACAATTCCTTTTTTATCGGATACGCTGATGAGCGCACGCCGGATTTTCACCAGGTTGTTGTTCTTCGATGCCGGTGCCTTTGAGAACGGATCAAGGATTATGATATTATCCAAGCTTTTTTCCCTTCAAACCTTACTCGTCCCTCGGCAAATGCTTTCAACGCCAAAGGAAAAATTTCATGTTCAACAGTTAATACTTTTGCTGCCAGTGAGTCCGGTGTATCCTCAGGATTGATATCAACAGTCTTCTGCATGATAATCGGACCGCGATCGAACTCCTCGTTGACAACATGAACAGTGGCGCCCGAGACTTTCACACCGCTCGCAAGGACCGCTTCGTGCACATAATGACCATACATGCCCGCACCGCCAAATGCCGGAAGCAGCGCCGGATGAATATTCGCCATCCGATTGTGGTACTGCAGAACAACCTGCACGGGAATTCTTTTTAGATATCCCGCAAGCGCTATAAATTCGGTCTGATGTTCAGAGAGCACATGCAACATCGCTTCGGCAAACTTCTCTTCTGATGCAAAGAGTTTCAGTGAGAGATGACTGGTCGGAATATTTCGTGCACGTGCAATCTCAAACGCACCAGCATCAGATTTATTGCTGATGAGGACGGCAATGCGGGCCGGAAGGAGACCGGCATCGATCGCGTTGAGTATTGCCTGAAAATTTGAGCCGCGCCCGGAGGCGAAGACTGCGATGTTCATTCGACCATTACCAAAAAGCGTGCCTCATGATGACGTGGAAATGTAATGAGAAGTTGAGGGAGAATCAACGAAAAGAAGGGAAATTCTTGAAGAAATCTTACTATTCTGGTGGCGTGAACAAAAAAGCATGAGATGAGAATGACAGTACGCAAAGACTACCGGAATCCGAATGTCCCAGAGTGCATTCGGCCGCAGACAAATTGATTACTGATGGCCAGATTTCATTGTCGATTCCATGAGGGATCTGCCTGTGGTGATACTTCGGTAGGAGACGGAACCTTTAAGGAATAAGAATTTTTTGCTCTCCGACATTGAGAATCAGTACGCGCCCTTCCAAGTGCTGTTCCGAGACCAGGTGTTTTAATTGATCTTGTGCGTACGTCAGCGATGAGTCCAACCCTTGCACAAATGTACGATGATGAATGGGGATCATCGTTTTTGCATGCGCGTCTTCAAAGACCTGCAGCGCTTCTTGAGGATCGGTATGGAAGCGCCGCATAAAATCACGCGGTTCAATCGGAGCAATAGGAATCAATGCGGCATCGATCGTGAATCGTTTTCCGATCTCTTTGAACTTTTCAGAATCGTACCCGGTGTCGCCGGCAAAGAATACTGTTTTTCCCTGATACTCAAGAACATATCCGGTAAACGTATCAGACTCCGACCAGCTGGCATCAAATCCGTACCGTCCGTTAAAATGGTTCACCGGGACAGCGGTGATTCGTACACCGCCGGATTCAAAGATTTCCCAAGGATGCAATTCTCGATAATCGGAAAAACCAAACTCCGGGGTATATTCTCTGCTTCCAGGAGGCATAAGCATCACTGCAGTTTTTGACAGCATCTCTAAACTGCCGTAATGGAGGTGGTCGAAGTGAATATGCGAGATAAGAATGAAGTCAAGTTTATCGATGGACGACGGTGCAATCCCGGGTTCTATTCTCCGTTTGGAGATAAGTCCTGCTGTGTTGCCGAACATCGGATCGGTGAGGAACACCTTATCGCCAATTTGAATCAGACATGTTGCATGTCCAACCCAGAGAATAGAAAGGCCAACGTGCGGAAGGATCGGGTGTTCGATTTTTGTTGCGACGGTTTCGGCATCGCGAGGGATATCTTCGAATGATTTTGCAATGAAGCGAGTGATCAGGGGATTACAACCGGAGATCATGAGCCAGCAGATCATGGCAAAAAGCCATAAGAATGATTGGCCTCGTTTCATATCAGAAGAACCGAAACTCAACCGAATGCATCCAGATGATCTCAACAGGGCTGTATTTGATGGTGTAATGAAGAAAACCAAACAGGGTCGAGACTCCTCCAAGGAGATACGTTGACGACAAACCGGCAATCGTGTAGCGGGCGGCACCCAAATGCAAACCGAGATATTCACCCCGCTCTATGAGCGGGAGATGAGTCACGATCTGGCCAGAAAATCCCCAATGGCTTGATCCGATCTTGCTTGTATACAATTGAGCGGAAATGTTGAATTCCATCGAACCGGCGAATCGCTCCGGCTGCGTGACTTTCATGAAATGCCATCGCGGATCCAGTCTATTCATCCCGAAAGAGTATAACACAGGAGTTGCTTCCCACTCCAATGCAAAATTTATCTGAGCCGGCAGACTGATCCACGTCAGACTCGGGATGGTCTGCAGGATAAGCCAGGTGCTCGAGACGCTGCTGTGATGTTCCTGAGATGCGGCCGGCTGCTCCATGAGTATAAGCAGGGGTACAAAAAACAAAAGGCGTTGAAGAGAGAATGTCCGGCGGCGTATCATCACCGGAGAATGTAGAAAAATATTTCCAAGAGAACAAAAATTATCCGAACGCTGGAGCAACAAAATCTCTTGCATTGCCGTTTTGTTCTCATTACTATTTATAGTCATAAGATTATATCCCAACAAGAAGAGGTGACCGATGATGCGTGTTTTGAAGTACGCCGTAGTGTTCCTATCTATCGGTGCGATGTTCACAGGGTGCATGCCGCAGCAAGCTATGAGGAGCGACATCCCTGGTTCCATCAATCTCGATACCGTCCAGGCAGGGCAGTTCGATACCGGCAAAATGTGGACATTCGATTTTCCCCCGATGGAATATTTTGCAAAGACCTATCAATTTACCCCCACCAAGGAGTGGTTTGAAAAAGCAAGGCTCTCTGCATTACGCTTGCCGGGCTGCTCGGCTTCGTTCGTGTCCGAAGATGGATTGGTGATGACGAATCATCACTGTGCGCGTGCAGCGTTAGATAGTGTCAATCGGGAGGGGGAGCGTTTAGCAGAATCCGGTTTCTATGCTGCAACGCTGGAAGAAGAACGCCGAGCACCGAACATTTACGTCGATCAATTGATTCTGACAGACGATGTGACTGCCGAAGTTCAGCAAGCATTCGAGTCCGGTGCAACAGACAATGAAAAAGTCTTCAAGCGCAATGCGAAAATGAAGGAGATACAAAAACGTTACTCGACCGATTTAAAAACAAAGGCACCGCAGGACTCTCTGATCTTCAGTGTTGTGTCGTTCTATAATGGAGGGCGATTTTCGCTCTATGTATACAAGCGGTATATCGACGTCCGGCTGGTCTATGCACCGGAAGAACAGATGGGATTCTTCGGCGGAGATCCGGATAACTTCACCTATCCCCGATACGATTTTGATTGCTCGTTCTTCCGTGTCTATGAGAACGGTAAACCGATCAGGACGAAAAATTTCTTTCGCTTGAGCCAGGAGGGAGCCAAAGAAGGCGAGGCAGTGTTTGTGATCGGAAATCCGGGGAGCACCAGCCGTTTGCTCACGATTGCTCAACTCGAAAACCTCCGCGATAACACCTATCCGGCAAACATAGAAGCATATCGAGTCATTGGCAACGACTATTCTGACTATGTCGAAAAACATCCTGAATCGCGGCTGAGATACATCAATACAATCTTTGGATTGGCAAATTCTCGAAAAGCGGTGACCGGATATTTGAGCGGTTTAACCAATCCGGTATTGATGGCAAAGAAGAAGGATTTTGAGAAGAAGTTTCGAAATGCGGTTCTTTCCAACACCGCCTTAAAAGCAAAATACGGCGACCTCTGGAGCGACATCGCAAAGTATCAATCCCAGTTGAATGCCATAACTCCGGAATTGAATACGCTTCGTTTCCGCGGCCGCGCCAGTGCCCGATATCTCTCCATTGCCGCTGAATTCGTGGATGCAGCACTGCTGGCGAACGACGCACTGCCAAAGAATGTCAAAGAAAAGCTCGTTCCCCGGAATTTTGTTCCTGAACTCGAAACACAACTCTTGGTGTTTCGATTAACGGTGATGAACCGTACCTTGGGAGGAAAGAATGCAGCGTTTGACCAATTGATGGCAGGAAGGACACCGGAACAGGCTGCACAAGAAATTGCGGTTGCAACAGTCATCGGATCCGAAGAAAAGATGGAACCGCTTCTCTCAGATCCGAAGAGTGTGTTCACATCAACCGATCCGTTGATTTCCTTCTTTGTCGCAGTTCAACCACATCTGGCAGAACTCCAGAGACAATCGGACGAACTCACACAAAAGCTGCAGGCACGTGTGCAGGTTCTGGGAAAAGCTCTCTATGAGGTTTTTGGAACGAGCATTCCGCCGGATGCCACATTTACCCTGCGCATAGCGGATGGAACTGTGAAATCGTATGAATACAATGGAACCGTTGCTCCTCCAACAACGACATTCTATGGAATGTACGATCGGTATTATTCGTTTGGAAAAAAGGAACCTTGGAATTTGCCGGATCGATGGGTGAATCCGCCGGCAACCTTTAAAATGGAAACGCCGATGAATTTTATCTCCACGAATGATATTATTGGCGGCAACTCCGGAAGTCCGGTGATCAATAAAAATCTACAGGTGGTCGGGTTGGTCTTCGATGGAAACATCGAAAGCCTGCCCGGCAATATGATTTTTGAGGACGAGAAAAATCGTTCGGTGTCAGTGCAAAGTGTCGGCATTTTGGAAGGGCTGGAGCAAATCTATAAAGCAGACCGTATTGCCAAAGAACTGCGCACCGGCAAGATTGTTCAGTAGGAACTCGTTCGAGATATTCTACACACTTTTGGGAAGTCTCGTAAAAGGTGCCAAGAGAGGGCGGGATGTTCATCCTGCCCTTTTTTTCCATAGTGAAAAGACAGCGCAAAACATGTAAAAAAGCGGGTGCAGCAAAGAGTAAGTGGATGCCGTCGTCAATGGGAGTTCAGCCGCGCGGATGAAATGTGCGGTGAACTTCCTTGAGATACTCGCGATCGATATGTGTATAGATTTGTGTTGTGGAGATGTCAGCATGGCCGAGCATTTCCTGCACCGCGCGAAGATCGGCACCCCCCTCGAGAAGATGCGTGGCAAAGGAATGCCGAAAGGTATGGGGATGGATCTTTCGCCCGATTCCTGCCGCGATCGCATACTTCTCAACTAGTTTTCGGATCATATCGCGGGTAAGTTTTGTGCCGCGGATGTTGAGAAAGAGATAATCAAGCGATTTTCCCGGTGCTGCGAGATGAATCCGAGACTGTATCTGGTATTCATGGATCCATTGGCGGGCCGACCGGCCTATCGGCACTAACCGTTCCTTCGATCCTTTTCCGTATACAAGAATGAGTCCTTCATCTACCGCAAGATTTGATTGCTTAAGGTTCACAAGTTCCGAGACACGGATACCGGTAGCATAGAGGGTTTCCAGCATTGCACGATCCCGGATGCCGAGCCGGTCGGAGGTGTTCGGTTGTGCAAGGATCGCATCAACCTCGGCAATGCTGAGTACATCCGGAAGGCTTTTTTCCTGTTTTGGCGAGTCGATGATTTGTGTAGGATCATGAGCAACCTCTTCTTCACCGAGAAGATAACGGTGGAATCCTCGAATGGCAGAGAGCGTACGTGCGATGCTTCGCGGGGAAAGCTGCCGACGATGAAGAATTGCAAGAAATGCACTGATGTCATCTTCTTTGATCGAAGAGACGCTTTTGATTCCTTTATGATGGAGGAACGATCGGTATTTTGAAATATCAAATGCATATGAAGTCAGTGTGTGCTTCGCAAGATTCTTTTCCAGCCGGAGAAATTCCAAATAGTTCCGGATCTGCCTATCGAGGACTGTGGTGGCCTCGGCACGCCTCACTGCATTTTTAACTATGCGTGATTCGCTCTTCATGCGAATTCAAACGGAAGTGTTCAGAATCATTTACTTCAAAGTACATCTATTTTTGTGAAGTCGCAAAGAAGTGCTCCCGGAGGATCCTGCTCAGGTTGCCTGCGAGAAGCGTAACGGAGCAGCCGAAGAACGTGTGCCAGGTGAAATCGATCTTGGTATACTGCAGGATCATCACCATCGCGGCAATGCCGGCGATGAATCCGAAAGCGGCGTCTGTCTGCCGGAGTCGTTTCGAAAAAAGACCGAGGAAAAACGTACCTAGAAGACCACCGTAGGTAAAGGATGCGATCTTCAGGCCGAGTTCGACCACTGGATTCGTTGTATCCGTAAAAATCATCGCACCGCCGATGAGGACAATCCCCCAAATGAATGTGAAGGCACGGGACCACCAGATCTCCTGCCGGCTGTCCAGAGATTTTCCTTTCTTTGTCGTCTTGAAGAGATCCAGGAATGTTGAAGAGGCGAGAGAACTGATGGAAGATGAAAGGGTTCCCATCGCAGAGGCGAAGACACCCGCGACAACAAGCCCTGCAAGTCCTGCAGGAAGGGATTCGATGATGAATTTAGGGAAAATTTCGTCTGATGAACTCAAACCGAGCTGTTGAAAAGAAACACCGCCGTAGAATGCATAAAGACAAAGTCCGAGGAGAAGGAAAAAACCGAATTGAAGTACGATAAGCAATGCATCCAGCATTAACGCCCGCTGGCTGTCGCGCTGCGAGCGGCAGCCAAGAAGACGCTGAACCAGCAGCTGATCCGTTCCATGGGACGCCATGGAGAGAAACGTGCCTCCAATCAATCCACCTGCAAGTGTATAGGGACTTTGAAAAAAATCCCAGAACGATGTCCCATAGTGCATATTCACTATCTCAAATTTTCTCTGTCCGCTGAGAGAGGCAAAGCTGACAACATCAAACCATCCGTTCGGCAGATGCTGGAGAATGATGATCATGGATATGACTGCTCCGCCGAGATAAATGAAGAGCTGAAGGACATCCATAGCGACGACAGCTTTCAATCCCCCAAGATATGTATACAGGAGCGTAAAGAGTCCAATGCACAGAATGCTTGTTGCATAATCCCATCCGGTGATCAAATGAACGGGAATGGCCGTTGCGAAGAGGCGGACGCCCGAGGCGAGAACGCGTGTAATGATAAAAATGGACGAGGCAAATTTTCGAAGAGAGAGACCGAAGCGCCTGCCGATAAAGTCGTAGGCTGTTTCCAGATCTCCCTTATAATATGCAGGAATAAAGAGGAAACTGACCAGAAGCCGCCCAACGAAGTACCCCGCGGCGAGCTGCAGAAAATGCATGTCGCTCCTGTAGGCAAGCCCGGGAACACTAATGAATGTAAGTGTGCTGGTTTCGCTTGCGACGATGGAAAATCCGACAGACCACCATGACATATTTTTCCCGCCGAGGAAATAGTCACGGGATGTATGCTGTTTCCTTGCGATGATGGTGCCGGCAACGGTGATACTAGCGAGATAGAGAAGAATAATAAGGCAGTCGAGAGGGCTCAGCCCCACGTTAAACTCCGGATGAATGCAGAAAGCGCTGCATCAACCTTTGGCGGCTTTTGCGAGCGTATCGTAAATCTGAAACGCACGATCGAGGTGGGAAATTTTTAAAAGAGAGAGTACTTTCTTATGCACACCAACAAGCTTCACCGCACCGCCATTCTCACGCATTTTTCGCTCCGCAATAAGGAGCGCACTCAATCCGCTACTGTCGCAAAACTCGACGTGCGATAGGTCGATAATTAAATCTTTGAGTTGAGGTTTGCACAGCACAAGAAATTCTCCCTTGAGCTCCGGTGAAATGGTCGCATCAAGCTTGCGCTCTTGAATTTTGAGAATGGTTGCAGCCCCGTTTTTTTTGGTTTCAAAACGCATACGCATACTCCATTAAAACATGTCAAGACATTTCAGAAGACTTCGATAAGATTGTGAATTAATGGCAGCCCCTTTGGTCTGAACCTGTAAATTATAGAATTGATCACCGCCTTGTTTAGCAAAGCTGGCGCGTAATGGCGCATTCGATGCTTTGCAAAGAAAGGCGCTAGGCAAAGAGAGTTTCACGTTAAGGTCTAATGCAAAATCGAAAGAATTGGTTTCCATTTTTTTTAGCAAATCACGTCTTGGAAGAAACCAGGTGTTGATGTCGTCTGATGAATACACGAGTGTTTTGATCGGAGGCGTGGAGGCCATCGCACGGAGCTGATCATTGCGAAGAAGCACCATCACTCCATCCGATGAAAATTTTCTCAGTAAATACCGGAACAGGGTTGAAATCGATTCATGATCTGGCGTGGATTCCGGGAAAATAACCAATGCTCTGCGCGATCGCGTCATCGCATCGGTAAAATTCATGACAATGTCTCGGTTCCGTCTAAAATGTACCCGCGAATATGATAATCCGACTCTAAGACGAACACCCTCCAACATAGTTACCTCTATTCAACAAGCGCTATTTACTGCGCTTCGATCGCTCACGTTGGGCATCCAGCAGCCTTGTAATAAACGGCTGATCGAAGAAATAGTACCGAACTTGAAGACTTCCGCGAAGAAAGCTATCGTTTCCGGTGTTGGGCACATTGCTGCCGGCAAAATAGGGTGATCCGGTAAAGACATATTCGGCCATCAGTGTGACAGACCAAAATTCGTTGATGAAGTAGTCCGCACCCACTCCACCAATAAAGTTCATATCACTGCTGGAAACGCCTGCGCGTGTTCCATTATCATTTTTTGGATCGAAGAATACCATACCGCCGCCGGCCAGAATAAAGGGATTGATATTGTTATTGGGCATGAGATCAGCGCTTGCATAGAGGTTAAGCGTCATAAGATCCGTTACGGTAGAGAATGTATTTTTGCCTTTCCAGCTGAGCTGATTTATGCCAAACTTGCAGCGCAACCCAAAATATTCCATAACGGAATAACTGAGACTCACGCCTCCCCCGAGTCCGATTGAAGGATTGGTGGCTCCTGCCCCCATAAGCATTTGCATAGAACCGTCAACGCCAACGCCGAATTTTCCAACCCGTGTCTGACCCCATACCGGAGCAGCGAGAAGGAATATGAGAAGGAATGATAGGATAAGACTGAACGAAGTTTTCGACATAATACCCTCACGAGTAAGTGGGTGATGATGGTTTTAGTAATTTCAGTGTTCGTTCTGCAGTAAAGTAAGAAACTTCTGTTCGTCAAGCAACAGGATGCCGAGCGATTCTGCTTTCTTTCGTTTAGAGCCTGCCTCAGAACCAACCACAACATAATCCGTATTTCGACTGACTTGAGCAACGAGCTTTCCGCCGAGGGACTCTATCTTCTGTCGAGCTTCCTCGCGCGTCATCGATTCCAGTGCACCGGTCAGCACAAAACTTTTTCCTGCAAATTGCCGGGAAATGCGTGCATGCTTTCGCAGGTTCGCCATGTGCACACCGGCTGCTTTGAGGCGGTCGATGATCCGCCTATTATGCTGATCGTTAAAGAATCGAACAACGCTTTCTGCAATCCTTGGACCAACGCTTTGGATAGATTGCAGATCGTACTCCGTTGCCCCTATAAGTTGCTCAATTGTACGGAAATTATCAACAAGAAGCTGTGCAATATTTATTCCGATGTGACGTATACCAAGTCCAAAAATTACCCTGCTGAAAGGACGGGTTTTACTCGCCTCAATGGCGTTGAATAAATTTTGAATGCTTTTTTCCCCCCACCCGTCGAGAGAAAGAAGCTCTGATCGATGAGTGCTGAGATCATAAAGATCGGCACAATTTCGCAAAAATCCCATATTAACAAATTGATCCACAATAGCTTCACCCAAACCCTCGATGTCCATCGCTGAGCGACTGGCAAAATGTTTTATCCGTCCTTTGACCTGTGCCGGGCAATCGCTGTTTTCGCAATAGTAGTTGGCTTCACCCTCGGGCAGAAAAAGCATAGAATGGCATATCGGGCATTCCTTGGGGAATCGGAACGGTTGAATTTTGGCCGTGCGTTTTTCTGAAACTGCAGCGCTTATTTTAGGAATAACATCCCCCCCCTTTTCTACAACGACAATATCGCCGGGGCGGATATCCAACTCACGGATATAATCTACGTTGTGAAGAGTGGCGCGGGAGACCGTACTTCCTCCCAGGAATACCGGTTCAAGTTCTGCAACCGGTGTAATTGTCCCAAGCCGTCCAACTTGAAGGGTGATGCTTTTCAGAGTTGTTTCTGCTTTCCGGGAAGCAAATTTAAACGCCACCGCCCATCGCGGACTCTTTGCTACCGCGCCAAGTCTCTCTTGCTGTTGAAGAGAGTCAACCTTGACTACCACGCCATCGATGTCGTAAGGAAGTTCGTCTCGACGCCGTTCCCATTCTTTCCAGTATTCGAGCACTTCATCAAGAGAGGTGCAAAGTTTTGTGTGCTCGCTTGTGGAAAAACCAAAACCCTTGAGGAGTTGGAGGTTTTTTTTGTGATCGGTAAACCGAGCATCATCACTCCGGAGAAAGTAGGCGATAAAATTGAGCGGACGTAACGCGACTATTTTGGGATTTTGAAGCTTAAGTGTTCCTGCCGCTGAATTGCGCGGATTCACAAATGTTTTTTCACCGGCAAGCTGGCGTTCTTCGTTCATTCGCTGGAAGTCAGTTCTTTTCATATACACTTCACCGCGCACTTCCACAACACGTAATCCTTTGGGGAGAGCCCGAAGTCGAAGTGGGATAGAGCCGATCGTTTTCAAATTTTGCGTGATGTCATCTCCATGAATGCCATCGCCGCGTGTCGCACCTTGTGTCAATATGCCATGTTCATACCGCAAGCTGACAGCAACACCGTCAAATTTTAATTCACAGACATAGCGATAGGAGTCGCCGCTTAAACCTTCCCTCACGCGGCGGTCAAAATCATACAGATCCTCTTCGTTATAGGTGTTGGAAAGGCTCAGCATGGGTACGACATGGGTAACGGTGGGGAACTCTTTTACTACCTGATCACCAATACGCTGTGTCGGTGAATCCGGTGTGATGAATTCAGGATGTTTTCGTTCAAGCTCCTGCAAACGGTGCATGAGCTGGTCATATTGTTCATCGGAAATGATCGGCTGCGCAAGCGCATAGTATCGGTAATCATGATCAACGATTTCCGCACGGAGTGTTTCAATTTCTTTTTGGATGGAGGGGCTCATACCAGCCTATCGATGCTGGTGGCTAATTCTTTAAGGTTGCTTCAGTAATGATGGTGTTGCGAATAACAGCGCCGCGTTTTCCAAGAATTCCGATATCTTTACCATTCAATTGGAAGGTCGCCCCGCCGGCATTTCCCATGGTAATAGTAAATCGTTCCTTGGCCACCCATGATCGTTTTCTATTCGGACCGAAGAGATACGCCTCTCCCTGTTTTCCGTCAATGAGAAGGCTAATCCAAACAGAATCGAGTGTTGTGATTTGAAGCCGGAGACTATCGATTTTCGGTGCGATGGCAACAGGAAAAGAATCTACAACGGCAGAAGGAGGGGGAATCGATGCCGCTTCACTTTCATGAATGACGTTATCGAAGGGCACTTCTGTCACAGGTTTGGTAGAATCGGAGGTTCGGTTGACATTCACCAGCACTCCTACTAATACGAGAGCAGCAAAGAGACTCATCCCTAAAAAAATATTTCGTTGAAAAGGTGAAAGAGAAAAGAGGGATTGCCGGTAAATTCCCGAAGCACTGTCCTCCTGAATGGAATATGGTACTGTCTTTTCGGGTTTCCGGGGAAGAATCTCCTGCCTCGCGACATCATACTCCTGCATGATCTCGGTTGGATCAAGGTCAACCATGAGAGCGAATTCCCGGAGAAATGCCCGCACGTATGTCTGCGGCAGAATATGGAACTGACCGCTTTCTATCGCTTCCAAGAACTTGAAATTAATCCGAGTTTCGGCAGAAATATCAATCAAGGAGATTTGCTTCTCGACGCGTGCTTGTCTTAATTTTTCGCCGAATTGTTCAAGGTTCATAAAGAAAAGCTCAATGCTGCATAGTGCGTATTGGGTAAGTTGTTGTCCGCTTTAAAAATAGTAGTAATTATTCATACCACTTTCAAGATAAGACTTTAGTTGGGGAATTGTGTTTCAAGAAGTTCCTCTCTCTATTGCACAAAGGAGTTGACCGTTCAAACGGAAATTACGATTCAAATTCGATAGAGCTCCCATTCTTTCCTTATTCGTTTTCTTGATGGAGATGGGAGAAATCGTATAATCTCTTTATGGTGAAAACCTGCAGGAGAATGAAATCCAGCTAGTACCCCTCCTACGCCAAAAGAGTATGAGCCTCCGGCTTAAAAAAAAATCTTGTGTTCTATGTCGATAGTCTATACAAAAAGGTCCCGCTCGTTTTACGAGCGGGATGCTCGTTTCCATTTGTAATCACAAATTCAAAAACACAATGCTATTTAATAGAAACGACACTAGTAATCTCTCTTGAAGCAAAAGAGGTTACGTATCCGGGATTGTTGAAGTTTTATCTCTCGTCTAATGCATCGCGCATCGCTCGGGAAAGCTCTTCGATCTGGTAAGGTTTTTGAAGAAAGGTTTTCACCTCTTCACGCCAGGGAGATGAATCCATCGCCCGGTCGCTATAGCCGGAGGAAATGACCACACGTATATCTGGTGCAATTTCCTTGAGTCTTCCCAGGGTTTCCTTACCGCTCATTTTCGGCATGTTGAGATCAAGAATGACAACATCAAATCGTTTTTTCTTTTTATAGAGATTGATTGCTTTTCGTCCGCTATCAACGATGGTGACGTGATATCCGAGACTCTCCAGCATTCCTCCGATGACACTCGCCACATCCTTTTCATCATCAATGATGAGGATATGCTCCGTTCCCTGAAGAGGTTTTGGATGCCGAATCTGGCGCTGTAACGTTTCCGTTATGGGCAGGATAGGAAAGTGCATGGTGAATTTCGATCCTTGACGCGGCCCGCTCTGAACGGTAATGAAACCGCTGTGGGAGTTGACAACACCGTACACTACGGAAAGCCCAAGCCCCGTTCCTTTTCCTTGATCTTTGGTCGTAAAAAAAGGTTCGAAAATATGCTGCTGAACATTCTTATCCATTCCGATGCCGGTGTCAGCAATCGATATAGCAATGAAATCACCTCGACGGGTTTCGGTAGATCCGGTTGCATCTTCTTCAATTTGTTTTTGAATGCTCTGCACGGTAATCGTGCCGCCGTCGGGCATGGCATCGCGGGCATTGATGAGCAGGTTCAGAATGGATTGTTGAAGCTGTCCATCATCTCCGTTGATGATAATGACCTGCTCGGTAAGGTCTCTCCTGATACTGATAGTCTTATCGATACTGCGTTCAAAAAGTCTGAGTGTCTCTTCAATAATATCATTCACAGCGACAGGGCGGAAGAGGACATTGTTCTTACGTGCAAACGTCAATAATTGCCGTGTCAAACCAGCTCCCCGACGGGCGGCAGTTTCTATGATGTCGGAAAACCGATACCATGGATCATCACGTTTCATTTTACGCTTCATGATTGCAGTGGAACCCAGGATCGATGTGAGAATGTTGTTGAAGTCATGAGCTACGCCGCCGGCCAGATTCCCTATGCTGTCGATTCTCTGTGCATGAATAATTTTCGCTTCAAGATTTTTCTTCTCGGTGATGTCGCGAGCGACAGCCCGCATGAGCGGCTGCCCGACTTCATCGCGTATGATGGAGGCGTTGATATTCACTTCGATATATTCGCCGGATTTTGCCACTATTTTTTCTTCAAGACCCATCAACTCACGGTTTCGTTCAAAGATATCCCGTAAAATGTCCTGCGCTTCAGCGTGGTATTCCGGCGGATAAAGCATAAGAAAGGATTGCCCGATGAGTTCGTTTTTAAGGTATCCCAGCCGTGCAGCTTCTGTCTGGTTGCAGCTGACAATGATACCATGTTGATTGACGATATGGGACATATCGGGCGAGTGTTCGAAGAGATCGATATACCGTTCTTCGGATTTACGTACTCGTTCAAAAAGCATTGCATTTTCCATGGCCACCCCAATCTGATTGGCGAATGCCATGATCAAGTCAATTTGCTTACGGGTGAATGTTTCCCGGTTTCGGCTCGCCAGAATAATCAAGCCGGACATCTGATCTTTCATCATAATAGGGACAGATGCCCAGGATCCGATGATCCCGTATATCCACGAAGGATCATTGTCTGATGCGGATTTCGTCGGACGTCGAACAATACGAGGTGACCGAATCCATCCAACGCTCTCGTCATCAATTCCAAGCGTGGCATCGACGATGGTGAAGTTCAGTTCTTCAGTGCCCCGGATAGCTCGAAGTACAAGCTGATTCCCCTCCACACTATAGATCCAGCCATATTCGACTTCAAGCAACCGTTTCATTTCAAGCAGGGCGTTGTGGAGGAGGAATTGGACATCGATTGCTCTGTTGACCGATTCTGAAAAAGCATTTAAGGCAAGCAGTTCCTGTTTTTGCTCTTCAAGCAACCGTCCGTATTTTAATGTGAAGAATACTATAATGAATCCAAACACTCCAACAGTGAGAACGCTTCCAAAAAGCAGCCATTCCAGCGTATGGCCGCTCGTCATCCGCAGTACAACGATCGTTACCAGTGTGACTACGACAGCCGTAGAGATGACAATCTGTGCCTGTTCGACGGGGCCGAGGGATGCGCGGAATTTTTTAAGGTTGTGGAACTTCGCCATAATTTAAAAGGTACTCAGGAGTTTCTGTAGATATAAATTTGATAAACTGATTGACGGCAACGTGGGTCTGCTATAACGGCAAATGCTTTGACAGAATCGAGCTTACTTCGTCTTCATTAAATGGTTTGATAAGATAATCAACAGCACCAAGAGTGCGTGCAACCTTTCTGGCATCATAATCATCAATAGCGGAGAAGAAAATTACTGGTGTGGAAGAAGTCGTAGGAAGACGTCTCAGGTTATCCACGAAGTCAAACCCGTTCATATCCGGCATACGTACATCACTCAAAATCAGATCTGGTGTATAGGATGCCAGGGTTTTTATTGCTTCGGCTCCGCTCCCGGCCGTACGAACATCATATCCGCGGCTTTTGAGAATATGGGATGTAATTTTTAACCACGAAGGCTCATCGTCTATGACGAGAATATGTTTTTTCCTTTTTTCAGCCATCTTTTTTGAAATCTATTTTTTTATCCTCGATTAAGATACGAAGGAGGAGAATGGAAAGCAAACTATCGAAAGTTTGAGAAAATCCTTAAAAAAAGATGGAAGTAATTCCGTCCCAAGTAAACTTGACCAATGAAGGTAAATTCTTCCACTGTCTCAAGGGATGGTTGAAGTTTTTTTTGCAAAAAGAGAGGTTGGCCTCGCGAAAACCTTATGGTGCGCGCTTGGTACGGAAGTTGGGGTATATTCTCCAGTCGCATAAAAGAAAATCAACATAAATCACATATTCACTAACATTCTATTGGAGGATTCATCATGGGTCAGCAACAATTGTTACTTATCATCCTCGGTGTTATCATCGTCGGTATCGCGATCGCCGTTGGATTGAGCCTCTTCAGTGCACAAAGCATTCAGGCAAACAAAGATGCTATCATCAACGATCTCAACAATATTGCAGCACATGCATACCAGTATAAGATTCGTCCTGCATCGATGGCTGGCGGCGGTGGAGATTATCCGGGTTATAAACTGCCCACCAAGATGGCAACGAATGAAAACGCAACCTACGTCGCCACACCGGCGGCAGGCAGCGTGGAGATCGTAGCCACATCGGCGCAAAATGCCTCGAACACGGTCACCGTCACCGTCAATTCCGAAGGCAGACTAAGCGGCTGGACGTTTGCGGGTGATTTCTTATAAAATACCAGCGAAGCTGCTGAAGCAGACATATCCGTCCCAACCATCCTGTATATGGATGGTTGGGGCTTTTTTTTAGCTTTGCACTTCCCTTCTTTCTTCTTCGCGTATTGCCTCATGTGGAACTATTTGCTTCTGTCGACCGTCTATTAAAAAGAACGGATTCATGGTTATCAAATAAAAATTCTTCCAGAGAAAGGGCAGACCATTATGAAAAAAATTGTACGGGTTGCCGGATGTGTTTCCATGGTGCTCCTGCTGTCCGCAAGCATGCTCTACAGTGCGGGGAGTGGAAGTAAAAAAAACGAAAAAATGAAGAAATCGGGCTGGATTGGAGTCATGATCCAAGATGTCAGTGAAAATATTGCCAGGAAAGCAAAGCTTGATTCTGAAGACGGGGCGTACATACGTGAGGTTCTCGATGAGAGCCCGGCGGATTCAGCAGGAATAAAGGAAGGCGACGTCTGTATTGAATTCAACGGGAGGCAGCTCTTTGATGCGGATGATCTTTCAAGAGCGGTCGAAAAAACCTCACCGGGTACAAAAGTGTCTGTCGTCGTCGTACGCAAGGGTGAGAAAAAAACTCTTTCATTGATTGTCGGTGCGAGGAAGGAAATGAGAAATCAGGGATTCAACGTGATGCCGGCGGTACCTCGTATTCGCGTTGTTGTTGGCGACCGTCTCCTGGGGCTCCAACTCCTGTCACTGAACGAGCAGCTGGGCGAATATTTTGGCGCCCCTCAGAATGAAGGTGTTCTCGTTGAGGAAGTGGAAAAAGAGAGCGCCGGAGAAAAGGCAGGATGCAAGGCTGGCGACATTATTCTCCGTGTAGGCAAGAAAACTGTTAATAAAGTGGAAAAAGTACAAAAAGAACTCCAACAGTATGAAGAAGGCGATAAAGTGGAAGTGGAAGTCCTGCGCAAAGGCGTAAAAAAAGTCTTGACCATGGAGGTGGAGGAGGACCGGTCATTCCACAAGAACTTTTTTTTCCACACGCCACGCATGCACATGTTCCGCACCGATCCGTTTGATGATGCGGAGATGCGCCTGGAGATGGACAGACTTCATCCCGAATTGGACCGAGCACGTATGGAACTAGAGCGAACAGCACGGGATTTACAACAGATGCAATTTGAGATTCAAGGCCAGAAGGAGCACCTGATTCTACCTTCACATAGCACGATCTAAAAAATCCATCCTTGACTTCCTCTGAGGGAGATATAAAAAGAACCGGTGTGCAATGATTGACACCGGTTTTTTTGAAATTCAGACGACAATCCTCCTTGCCAATCATCGAACCTTGACGTACCTTACATTGTACTTATGCCAGAGCTGTCTTCTCTTTTCTCCCAATATGGAAGTGTTGTCGATTTATTGCCCGAGATGGTAATAATCCTGGACAGTGAACTCAGGATTCTGGACGTTAATAAAACAGCCGCAGATGAACTTGGAGTAGTTGCACGACCGCCGCGCCCGAAGTATATTTTCGATATTATTCCAGAAGCAGACCGAAATGCGCTGAGGGGACTCGTTCCATTTTCCGATCAAATGAATTTTGAAACAAGATTCTTCAAGCGCGATAGATCTCTGATCAACGTGTCGGGATTGGTGCGAATCCTGCGCTTTGGTCAAATGAAGTATTGGGTTCTCTTTCTCCGAGATGTGACCGAAGAAAAGCGAAAAGAATTGGATCTTCTTCGGTTTTCGAATGTCATTCATAATACTATCAATCCGATTCAGATCACGGACGCTGAAGGAATGATGGTGTATGTCAATCCAGGATTTGAAAAAGTAAGCGGTTATGCCAGCAGCGAATTGATTGGAAGAAATCCGAAAATTCTCCGAAGCGGGAAACACAGCAAAGAATTTTGGACTGGTGTGTGGCAGCATATCATTTCAGGAAAAGTGTGGGTAGGACGGATTGAAAACCGTCGGAAAGATGGAAACCCATTTTTTACGGAACTTGTCATTTCTCCGATCGTTGACTCCCGCGGTGTCATTGCCGGATATCTTGGTGCCCACCGGGATATCACAGAACAAATCATTCTCGAACAGCAGCTAGTACGTTCTCAGCGTATGGAAAGCATCGGAACGCTGGCGGCAGGTATCGCCCATGAAGTTGGTAATCCATTGACTGCCATTTCATCACTGGTCCAGGTGATACAGCGCACCAGCACAGATGAATTTGCAAAAGAGAAATTGGAGTTGATCAACAGCCAGGTGAACCGCATTGCCCGCATCATTCGCGAGTTGGTAGACTTTTCACGCCCATCGACACACATCGTGAAACCGACCAATATCAATCGGGTTGTGAAAGAAGCTCTGAATATTGTTCAATATGGCAAGAAAGTAAAAGAGATCACGTTTGCTCTCGCGCTTGATGAGGATCTTCCGGAAATTCGAGCGGTGCCGGATCAGATTGTTCAGGTCTTTATCAATATTCTCATGAACGCCATTGACTCCCTGGAAGGCCGTATCGGCACGATCACGATGCAAAGCCGGAAAAAAGACCATGCAGTTGAAATCATGATTCATGACACGGGCAAGGGGATCGAATCATCTGCGTTGGAAAAAATTTTCGAACCATTTTATACTACGAAAACCACCGGTCAAGGCACTGGACTGGGTTTGTGGGTGAGTTACGGTATCGTGAAGAGCTTTGGAGGCGATATCTTTGTTGAGAGTGTTCCTGAAAAAGGGAGTACATTCACTGTGTTGTTTCCATGGAAAGGTGTCTAATGGCGCAACGTATATTGGTTGTTGATGATGAACAAATTATTCGCGAGTCTCTTTCGTTTATCTTGAAGAAAGAAGCATACGACGTGGAAGAGGCGGCAAATGGAAAAGAGGCTCTGGTAAAGCACGAATCCAATCCGTTCGACATTATTATCACCGATATTGAAATGCCGGAAATGAAGGGGGTTGAACTGCTGAGGCAAATTCGTCAACGGACACCTCAGGCGTTAGTAGTCATCGTCACAGCCTTTGGATCTGTCGAGACTGCTGTGCAGGCATTGCGGGAAGGGGCTGCGGATTATATCCTCAAGCCGATCAACTTCGATGACTTGTTGTATCGTGTCAAGAAGCTGTGCGATTATCATTCCCTGATTATTGAGAATGCCCTCTTACGCCAGGAACTCCAACGCACCTACGATTTCGAACAAATCATCGGCCAAAGTATACCGATGAAAAAAATCTTTGAGGTTATCAAACGTGTCGCGCGTAGTGAAGGCACGGTGTTGATTACCGGTAAAAGTGGTACGGGAAAAGAACTTATTGCGCGTGCACTCCATTATAATAGTCAACGCCGTGAGAAGCGGTTTGTGCCTATTAACTGCGGAGCGATCGTTGACACGCTTTTTGAGAGTGAACTCTTTGGTCATAAAAAGGGGTCATTTACCGGTGCGACCATGGACAAAGAGGGATTGCTTAAGGTTGCCGATGGAGGTACGGTGTTCCTTGATGAAGTGAGTGAAATTCCAATCCAATTGCAAGTAAAACTGTTGCGTGCTCTTGAGCAGAAAGAAATCACCCCTGTTGGCATGACAGAACCGATAAAGATTGATGTCCGAATTATTGCTGCGACTAACCGTGACCTACGGAAAGAAATTGATACCGGAAAATTCCGCGATGACCTCTATTATCGTCTGAACGTTGTTGAAATCGATTTGCCCTCCCTAAAGGAACGACCGGAGGATATTCCTATTCTCGCACAGCACTTTTTGGATACATTCAAAAAGCAAATGGGAAAACCGATCCAGGGGTTTGCCAATGAGGCGATGCGCGCACTTCTCCAATATCAGTGGAAAGGGGAAGTTCGTGAATTGGAAAATGTCATTGAACGCTCAGTGATCTTTTGTGATGAGGAATTTGTCGGACTGGAACATCTCCCGGAATACATGAGGCCTGCAGAAACACTCTCGTCTCTTTCATCAGGTCATGGATCATTGAAAGATGCGGTGAGAGGTTTTGAACGTCAATTCATCCAGCAAACCCTAGCTGCGTACGGGCAGAACAAAGAATCGGCAGCAAAAGCTCTGGGAGTGAGCCTTTCGTCGCTTTATAGGAAAATTGAAGAACTTCAAATCCCCTCTCGTTAATCATTCTCTGATAGACTGCTTTTTGCCAGGAACAGTCCTTGACGGCGAAGTCCAACCCTTCTAATTTGTAGGAAACTCATCAGAATCAGTTTCCCAAATCTAAAAAGTTGTCACCTTACAAAACGCGGGCAGTGAAGAATCGCCCTCAAATGACAGGTGCCCGCTTCATATGTACTGGCACATTCCTTGAGGAAGATATGATGAAAGAGAATACCTATGAGTCTTGGAGAGAAGAAACGATGAAATTACGGTGGTGGCTCCTCGGAACGATTGCAGCGGTAACAGGTGGAGTACTTCTCCTGAAACATTTTATCAGTAGGAATCAAAATCTTCTTCGTTTCGACGGGAACGGGAATGAGAAGAATTTTAGTATGTTACCGTCAGATATCGCCGAATCGGAATTTGACGGTGTAGACTTTCTCACCTAATGGCATAGCTCCGATGTCTTGGACAAAAAAAACATCATTGCCGTTTAATCAAAGTCTTGGTACTCCCCACGAAGGCCAGGAATCAACACAGAGCGTAACAACCTGTCTTAAGCGTGTGCTCATTTTTAGTCCGGACGCGGATCTGGCACGATTTCTTGTGCTGAACTTGGAAGATCGCTATCAGATTAGCCGCGAACATCGGTTGGATTTTTTCGCCCAAACCATCAAAGAGATTCTTCCCGACCTTATTCTGATTGACTTGTACACTTTTTCCAATGATATCGTTAAGCAGCTCGATATTGTTCATCAAATGTGCGTTCAAGTTCCCGTTATAGCATTGCGCGCATACTTGTCGCTCACCCCAGAGATCAATCATGCCATAGAAGAATTGGCAGACGTCATCTTTTATAAGCCGGTGAACGTAGAGCTCATTACTCAGGCGATTGAAGATTTATTGAGATAATCTTATCAGGCGGAAGCTTGTTCCACACGGACGTTTGAGTTTCTGCAAGGCTGTTGAGATAGCGGTGTTGCAACAGACTCTAGATACAAACGCATAACGCAATCTTGAAGGAATCCCCTTGAAGAACTATATGCTTGAGGTTGCCGAGCTCGACCATCTGATCGAGATTCTTCATCATCGCGGTTATACCGTCGTTGGCCCTACTATACGCGATAGTGCTATTGTCTATGATGAAGTGAAGAATTCCAATGATTTTCCTCGCGGCTGGACGGATGAGCAAACCAACGGCACATATCGTTTAAAACACCGGAACGATGATGCACTCTTTGGCTGGACGGTCGGTCCGCAGTCTTGGAAAAAATTTCTCTTCCCGCCCATTCAAAAAATATTTGCCACTCATAAAAACGCTAAAGGACTCGATCTCCCAAATGTCAAAAAACATGCTTCACAGGAGTCTGTACCCAAAAAATATGCTTTCTTTGGTGTTCGACCATGTGAACTGAATGCGATCGCCCTGCAGGACAAAGTGTTTCTGGGAGGACCGTTCATCGATCCATTCTATGAGCATAAGCGCACAGGCACAATTATTATTGCCATCAATTGCGGACAGGCGGGCGGCACATGTTTCTGCGTTTCCATGAAGACCGGACCGAGGGCAGTTGCAGGATTTGATCTTGCACTCACAGAAGTCCTGAACGAAGCACACCATCATTTTCTTGTCGAGGTGGGAACGGACATCGGTGCAGATATTCTCAAAGATATCCGATGCACAAACGCGACTGACGAAGATGTTGCACGCGCCCAAGAAATCAGTGCGAAGACGGCGCTACACATGGGCCGATCGATCGACACAACCGATCTCAAGACAATGATCTATCAAAATGTGGATCACCCGCGGTGGGAACGAACAGCTGCCCGTTGTCTTACCTGTACCAATTGTACGATGGTTTGTCCGACATGTTTTTGCGCGACAGTCGAAGATGTAACGGACTTAGCAGGCACACAGGCAGAACGGATACGCAAATGGGATTCGTGTTTCACACTTGATTTTTCCTACATCCATGGAGGCAGCGTTCGTGCGTCGGTCAAATCCCGCTATAGGCAATGGATGACGCATAAACTTGCATCGTGGGTAGATCAATTCGGTTCGTTCGGCTGCGTTGGTTGCGGCCGTTGTATTACATGGTGTCCGGTTGGCATTGACATCACGGAAGAAGCGCGTGCGATACGGGAAAATCAGTCATAAGAGTGCATCTCACATGAAGGAGACGAGTTATGGAAGACCTTAAGCACATTCTTGCAGAACATCCTTTTTTCAGTGGACTCAGTCCGGAACATCTTGCTATTATCGTTGGATGTGCTTCGAATGTACGCATCGATACCGGAAAGATGGTGTTCCATGAAGGGGAAGAAGCAAATCAATTCTACTTGATACGTTCCGGCCATGTCAGTCTCCAGTTAATGACACCCAACAAAGGACCAGTTACCCTTGAAACGCTTCATGAGGGGGATATCCTTGGGTGGTCGTGGCTTCTGCCGCCGTATGAGTGGCATTTTGACGCGAAAGCTCTGGAGCTTACCCGCATGATCGCACTCGATGGAAAATGTCTTCGGACAAAGTGTGAGAATGATCATCACCTCGGGTACGAATTATTGAAACGTTTCGCTGATATCATGATGAAACGACTCGAATCCACGCGTTTACAACTTTTGGATATCTATGGCGACCGCCCCTGATTTACAATCTCTCAAAATCGATTACAAGCGTAATCCGATGCTTCCATGGCCATTCCAAATAAAACGGGTGAAGCGCGAGACAGAAGATACTTTCACAGTTGAACTTCAGCCTCTGGACGATCTCAAGGAGTTTTCTTTTCAACCGGGGCAGTTCAATATGGTGTACGTGCATGGTATTGGTGAAATCCCGATTTCTATCAGCGGTGATCCGACGAAACCCCATACTCTTGTTCATACCACCAGAGCGGTCGGCACCGTGACGAAAGCGATGGACAAGCTGCGCCGCGGTGATATTCTCGGCATTCGTGGTCCCTATGGGACACCGTGGCTGGTGGATCAGGCGAACGGACGGGATGTTGTGTTTGTTGCAGGCGGTATAGGACTTGCACCGCTGCGTCCTGCATTATACGAGGTGGTTGCACATCGGGAACGATATGGAAAAGTTGTGCTTTTGTATGGAACACGCACACCTTCAGATGTCCTTTTTCGTCAGGAATTGGAAAACTGGCGTGCTCGTTTTGATCTTGAAATCTATGTTACTGTTGATCGCGGTATGAGCGGCTGGCGCGGAAATGTCGGTGTTGTTACCCACCTGATCTCACGAGCGCCGTTTGATCCGCGTAATACATCAGCGTTTGTCTGCGGTCCGGAAATCATGATGCGTTTCACAGCGATGGAACTCCACAAACGAGGTGTCGATAATGAGCACATCTTTATTTCTTTGGAACGCAATATGAAATGTGCCATCGGCCTTTGTGGACACTGTCAATTTGGTTCTGTCTTCGTCTGTAAGGACGGTCCAGTGTTTCGGTACAGTCAGATAAAAGATATGCTGGTGAAATGGGAAGTCTAATTTTCAAAGGACACAACCGTGGCCCCACATAAGAAAACTCGTAAACCAAAACTTGCAATCTGGAAATTCTCCTCGTGCGATGGCTGCCAGTTAAGCTTGCTTGACTGTGAGGAGGAACTTCTTGCGATTACTGAATTTATTACAATAGCAAATTTCCCGGAAGCATCGAGGAATATTATGAAAGGTCCGTATGACGTTTCGCTGGTGGAGGGATCTATCACTACACCGCACGATGCTGAACGGATCCATCAAGTTCGGCGCCAGTCCAAGGTTCTCATCACCATTGGTGCATGTGCAACCGCCGGTGGTATTCAAGCGCTCCGGAACTTTAAAGATGTGAAGCAGTTTGTCGCTGCTGTGTATGCCAATCCAAAATATATTGAAACACTGAACAAATCCACGCCAATCGCAGATCATGTCTTTGTCGATTTCGAACTCCGCGGCTGTCCTATCAATAAACAGCAGCTCTTGGAAGTTATCAATGCCTATCTCAATGGACGGAAACCGAATACGCCAACATATGCTGTCTGTGTCGAGTGCAAACGCCGTTTCATTACCTGCGGATTAGTTGCCCATGGCCCGACATGCCTCGGTCCTGTGACCCAGGCGGGCTGCAATGCGCTGTGCCCGTCGTACCACCGGGGGTGCTTCGGTTGTTTTGGACCGAAGGAAACACCGAATACCGCTGCCCTCAGCGCGTATTGGAAAACGCAGGGAGTGCAGGATGACGAGCTGCTTCGGCTGTTCCGCGGATTCAATGCATATGCTGAAGCATTCCGAAAAGAGAGTGAAGCACATGAAAAGTAGAACTCTTAAGGTCGATTACCTTGCCCGTGTCGAGGGAGAAGGGGGATTACTGATCAAGGTTAGCGGGAAGAAAGTGTCGGAAGTTCAATTCAATATTTTTGAACCGCCTCGATTCTTTGAAGCATTCCTGCGCGGGAGACACTTCAGCGAAGCTCCGGATATCACTGCGCGGATCTGCGGTATTTGTCCGGTGGCATATCAGATGAGTTCGATTCATGCCATGGAAGATGCGTTCGGTGTGAAGGTTGATGGACCGTTACGGGAATTACGCAGACTGCTCTATTGCGGTGAATGGATCGAAAGTCATGCACTGCATATTTTTATGCTCCACGCTCCGGATTTTCTCGGATATGCGGATGTCATTGAGATGGCAAAGGATCACGGTCCGGTTGTCCGGATGGCACTCAAGATTAAAAAAATCGGCAATGATCTTGTGACCCTCATTGGAGGAAGAGAAATTCATCCGATTAATGTGCGTGTCGGCGGCTTCTACAAACTGCCGACGAAACAGGAACTTGAGTCATTGGAAGAGCAGTTGAAATGGGCTGTCGATGCATCCATTCAAACGATCAAATTTACCTCCAAGCTCCCCTTCCCTGACTTTGAGCGTCCGTACGAATATATTGCACTTCGCCATGAACGGGAGTATCCTTTCAATGAAGGGCGATTGGTCTCCAATAAGGGTTTGAACATTGATGTTCACGAATATGAAAATTGTTTTATGGAAGAACATGTGTCTCATTCGAATGCGCTTCATTCTATTCTCAAAGAACGGGGTGCCTATTTTGTGGGACCATTAGCACGGTATAATGTAAACTTTGATAAACTGACTCCAACAGCGCAGGATACAGCAAAAACAGCAGGAATTGGGAAAGGAACAAATAACCCATTTCATGGAATCATTGTACGTAGTGTAGAGATGCTGTATGCGTGTGAGGAAGCGCTCCGTATTATTCAGAACTATACTATACCGGAGAACCCTGCAGTCGAAATCCAGCCAAAACCCGGAACTGGCTGTGCTTGTACGGAAGCCCCGCGCGGTACCCTCTATCATCGGTATCGGCTGGATGAACGCGGGATCATTCTTGAAGCAAAAATCGTTCCACCGACATCACAGAACCAGAAAACTATTGAGCAGGATCTCAGAGAATTCGTACCACCGCGCTTGCATCTTTCCCAAGAAAAACTTACATGGCAATGTGAACAAGCAATCCGGAATTATGATCCGTGCATTTCATGTGCGACTCATTTCCTGAAGCTTGAGATCAAAAGCGAATGACAGGCACTGATAACCTGGTCCTTGGGTTGAAGACGTTGAATGTACCACCCTGCCTGTGATTGCCTATCGAAGGTTACCATGATCTTTTATCACAGAAGGAGGTAGAGTATGGCAAAGCTTGGAGATATCATCGACTACCTGAAACGAAACGGCGTGCCGTATGAAATCATCGAACATGCCCCGGCTTACTCAGCTCATGAGGTTGCAGTCGCCTCGCATGTGCCGGACAAAGACCTGGCCAAGACCCTGATCATTCATGCGGATGATACATACTACATGATGGTTATGCCCGCCGACCATCGGTTGGATGAGCATCGAGTGCAACAATTAATTAAGGCAAAACATCTGCACCTCGCTCATGAAGAAGACCTAAAACCCCTCTTTCCCGATTGTGAATTAGGCGCTATGCCTCCCTTTGGAAATCTTTATGCTCTGCAAGTGTATGTTGACAAATCTCTCTCCAACGATGATGAGATTGTTTTTAATGCATGCTCACACACAAAGTCGATCCGTTTGAAGATGAACGACTACCTCAGACTCGTGAACCCGATCGTTGCTGAATTCTCACGTTCCCGGTTTGAGCTCGAAGAAAGATAATGGAGGAAATATCTTGCAGCTCCCGCTTCAGGGGATCTCGCCGGAAGCATATACGACGGAGAATCGGATGGCTGGGGAGATATGGATGGATCATCATTGTGGGGATCACTGTTCTCGTCAATCACAAATCGTACAGCAGGCAACTTGAATTTGTAAGTGAAGAGGTGGAACTCATCGTTGGAGATAGTACGTGTACAGTAAAAGGCTCGTATTGGTTTAGGAATACGGGTTCCTTTTCCGTCGACCAGACCCTGTTCTATCCATTCGCCGTAAACGAACTGCTTCCTTTTCCTGATACGATTGTGGTTGTTGAAAACCGAAGCGGGCGCCTTGTGAATTTTATACGGGGGGAGCAAGGAGTCCTTTTTGGAGTGACAGTACCGGCCTTCTGTACTGCTCTCTATCAAGTCTCCTATACACAACGAACGCCTGCACTCTCCATGCGCTATATATTACGCACGACATCTCAATGGGGGAAGCCCCTGGAAAGAGCACTCTACCGGGTTTGTCTTCCCCGGCAGTACGTTTTGACCTCATCGACAATTATTTTTCAGACATTCTTTGAAGAACAAGAGACACAGGTGTTCGAGCAATGTGAGGAAAACTTCTTGCCGGCAGTCGATTTTGCTATACAATGGAAAAGGAGGATGCCATGAGAAAAATATTGGGAGTTTCACTTTCGCTTGTGCTGGTGATCGTCGTCTATTATTCTTTGCGTTCGAATCCCATTATTTTAAATGTCATCAATGAGCTGACCTTTACACCTCAAGGATGGGTGCTGGAATTGAAAGCAGTCGGTACTATGAGTACGAACGATTGGTTTCTCATCTCAAAGGACGACACTGCTCAATTTAAGCCTTTCATATTGAGCGACATAACACCCTATGTCTTCACACAAGACAGCTTGCTTCAACCGATGCTCATCCATAAAACAGGTGACAGCTTGGTTATTACTTCCGTCAGCCAAGGAAGGGTGGGTTTCCTTACATTTGGTAACCTCACGACTGCCAGCGTTCTTGCACCGAAAACAGGACAATCCATCTGTTGGGGCTGGGATTGCTATTACTTAGATAACACACCGACATTAGGTCTCCAGAATGATTCAATCAATGCAAATGGGCGAATTCCATTCTATGTAAAAGATGGACAAGGATCTCCATTGCCTGATGTCAAAGTCTCATATCAGATTTATCGTTTTAGTGTATTAGATTTTCCGGGTTGGTACAACGATACTTTAATAACTGACAGTGATGGATTTTGTACAATCGCGAGTCTTGCACGCTTACAAAGTATCTCTTTGAATAAGCAAAATTTTGTGCGGCAATCGTTTTTTACTCAAGTATGGCCGGAAAGTACAGTGACGATGAATTTAACGATGGCTCCGGTGGTTTCTGTTGAGAAAAGGAAAGATCAGGAAAGTCCGAAAACGTTCTCCATCGGCGAACCATATCCGAATCCTTTCAACCCGGAGACTCGAATTCCCTATACTCTTGCCCCAAAAGGAACAGTTGACATTGAGGTTTACGACATGACCGGCAAATGCGTTGATAATATTTTTCATGGTGATCTACCGGCGGGTTCCTATATTGCGCGGTGGAATGCAGCACAATTCCCAAGCGGAATCTACTTCGTCCGTTTACAGACAGAGGCATCTATTCTCAGCACTCGATGTGCATTGGTGAAATAGTGCTATGCATCCGCAGTGCCTTATCATCGGGATTGGCAACGAGTATCGCTGTGACGATGGTGCCGGATTGATGGCAGCACGCGAGATTCAGCAAAAGAATATCCCCTCTCTTTTTGTTAAGGAACAATCGGGTGAAGGGGCTGCACTCATGGATGCGTGGCAGGGATTTGATCATGTCATTCTTGTCGATGTAGTTTCCTCCGGTGCCGAACCGGGAACGATTTATAGAATAGAAGCGCTGAAAGAGAAATTTCCCTTGAAATTTTTTCATTATTCTGCGCATGCATTTGGCGTGGCAGAAGCTGTTGAATTGGCTCGGTCTCTGAGGAAATTGCCATCTCATATGGTTTTCCATGGTGTTGAAGGAAGAAATTTTAAAGCCGGAATATCAATCTCACCCGAAGTATGGGAAGGGATCGACAAAATTATCGAGAACATAGTTGTCGAAATTGAAAGTCTTGATTAGAAGAGTTCAGTGTTCACGATTATATCCAATCATTATATTATCAGAGAAGGAATACGCTATGAGGCTGCAAATCATTCGCATTGGTCTGGTCCTCTTGATGTTGACTGGTCTGTCTCAAAAAGGGATTGGACAGATGAAAGACTCTATCCAGATTGCTGAAACATCTGCAGAAGTGCCGGCGTTATCTGAATTCCATAATATTATTTATCCACTTTGGCATACTGCCTGGCCTGAAAAGAATATCGGCATGTTAGTGGAACTTTTACCGGAGATTGAAAAACGTTCAGCAGATGTTCTCAACGCAAAGTTGCCCGGCATCCTGCGTGAAAAACAGGACCCGTGGAGCGAAAAAATTAAAGAATTGAAAGGAATCGTTGAGGAATACAGGGCCGCCGCTACACCGGTCGACAGTCAGAAATTACTGAGTGCTGCAGAACGGCTCCATACGGTCTATGAAAAATTAGTGCGCACGATTCGACCGGCAGTCAAAGAATTGGACGCATTCCATTCGGTCCTCTATATGCTCTATCATTACTATCTTCCCGAATGGAAACTTGAGAAGATCAAGACATCGGTTGCAGAGTTGAAAGTGAAGATGGAACTCCTCAACCAAGCACAGATTTCGAAACTGCAAGAATTGAAGAAAGAAGCATTTGCGGCAGCTCTCGCAAAATTGGATGCCGCAGTTAAAGAACTGGAACCTGCTGTAACGGGTGGAGAGAAAAAGGTGATTTCGGAAAAGATCGAGGCAATGCATATGCAGTATCAAGCGGTTGATACTGTGTTCAAATGAGGTCTTAAGATATCATGTCAAAGGAAGGATGAACAATGGTCTCCCGCACAGTTGTCGATAACTTTCTTACACAAAAGAAAATTGCTGTCGTAGGCGTTTCACGCAATCCCCGACAGTTTGCCAACACAGCATTTCGTTTGTTGAAAGAGCGCGATTATACCGTCTATCCGATCAATCCTTATGCTGAACGAGTAGAAGGAGATCGATGTTATCCCAATATCAAAGCACTACCGGAACAGGTTGGAGGTGTTCTCATAATGCTGCCGCCACCAAAGACTGAACTGGTGCTGCAGGAAATTGCAGAGGCAGGAGTAAAGTCTGTCTGGCTCCAGCAGCAATCGGAGACACCTCTCGCAATTCGATTCTGCCGGGATCACGGTATCGCTGTCGTGCATGGTGAGTGCATCCTCATGTTTCTCGAACCCTTGGGTATCCCTCATCGGTTCCACCGTTGGATCAAGAAGGTGACAAAGACACTTCCGCAATAAGGAATCGTGTATGAAAAAGGACATCGACCTTCGCAAAGAGTTGAAACAACTTCATTCACCGTCGATAAATGAACCGGAATAGATCAAATTACAAAAATGGATTTTTTTGAACTGATCTTGAAGGCCTTCCAAAGAAAAAAGTAATGTAAGCGATGTTCGGAAATGAATTTGTCGCGCAAATGTAAAAGCCCAAGTTATTGTACCCGTTCCTTATCTCGACAGCACTCATTCAATTTGAAAGAATATCGGGGAAAATAAAAAAGGAGTTCATGGTCTTCTTTGACCACAGGATAGCAATTAAAGGAGCGAAAAATGGAAACACATGATCGATTTCTTCTCATCGTCCTTCTTATTATTTTAAGCGCAACAATAATATGTGCACAGATTACAACAAAGGATGTGGTCTATCTAAAAAACGGAAGTATTATCAAGGGCAGTATCATCGAACTCATTCCAGAAAAAACCATTAAAATCCAGACAAGCGATGGAAGCATATTCGTTTATGCGACATCGGAGATCGAAAGGATTAGTAAGGAGACCGTCCAAAGCTCTGAGACGATAAGTATCTTTGGCGGAGGTGGCCAAAGTCTGCCATCACGATTTAGCATCTTCGGCGGAACAGCAATTCCGGTTGGTGACTTTGCCAGCGAAACCAGCGCCGATGGGGGATGGGCAAAAACCGGCTTTACCGCAGGCGCACAATTTGTTACCGGCGGACAGATTGGTTTCCTGGTCCATGCAAGCTACACCATGAATCCAACCAAGATTACGGAGAATCCATTTCCCTATCATGCAACGATAGAATCCGGAAGCTGGTCCTCAATCCTTCTTCTTGCCGGACCAAAAATCGGGACAACAAATCCTGCCGGTACAAATTTCTTTTTTGCGCCTGTCCTCGGTGTTAACATTGGAGGTACTCCCAAACTCACAGGAAAAATATCTGACACATATTCTCAATATATCTATTCTTATCCCTATTCTTATTATGTTGGTCCTTTTCCTATTACCGGTGAGGGGACTGTCCCATCGGAATCGAAAGCAGTGTTTGCGTACGGTGCTACAGCCGAAGCAATGTTTAGTGGCAATATAACGATCGGTGCTCGTTATATTGCATGCAAACCAAAGTATGATTTTAAAGGAGATTTCTCGTTTTCAGGAAGTTCTGGTTCCGGGAGTGTCACCGGTAGCGGTACGTTTGGAGGTGAACGGGAACAAAGTACTTCACTTATTTTCATTTATATCGGTATGGCGTTTTAGGGAGAGATGAGTACTTGCGATACCTCTACTCGCAAGATCTGATCGATAAGTATGGTGGACAAAGACTAAAAAGGTAACTCCATGATGCATATCTCGGTGAATGTTCGCCCGGCCTTGCAAAAAAGGATATGACAAATATATCATTCCTTATCTTCCTTGCCGGTACGATCGTTATTTGTCTCTTCACATGGCAATTCGCTATCAAGACAAGACGTTTCCACGGCATACCTCGATTCTTTGCATTTGAATGTATCCTGCTCCTCGTTCTTCTGAATGAACCGGTATGGTTTAAACAACCGTTTGCATGGAATCAGATCATCTCTTGGACATTGCTCTTTCTTTCCCTGGTGACAGCTCTTTACGGATTCGCTCTTCTTCTCCATGTTGGCAAGCCGCACGGTGATTTTGAAAACACTTCGCATCTTGTCACGGTCGGACTTTACAAATTTATCCGTCACCCCCTGTATGCCTCTCTTCTGATGCTGGGATTTGGTGTCTTTTTCAAACATATAACGCTTATAACATCAATCCTTGCTTTCCTCAATTTTGTTGCATTAATTGCAACAGCGAAAAGCGAAGAAAAGGAGATGCTGGCGAAGTTCGGCGAGGAATACCTCGTTTATTCGGAGAAAACAAAGATGTTCATTCCATTTGTCTTTTGACCGCTCGTCCATTTGTCTTACAAGCATGGGGAATTATTTATGAAAACAATCATCCGGCTCATCGCACTCTCTCTCGCCATCATGTTCAGCGTATCATACCTGACGGCACAATCGGGGACCAAAGATGTGGTGTATCTCAAGAACGGAAGTATCATTAAAGGAACCATACTCGAGATGGAAATGGATAAAAATATAAAAATTCAAACAGCAGATGGCAGTATCTTTGTCTATGCTATGTCGGAGGTTGATAGGATTACAAAAGAGTCGGTGCCGAGTAATGAAATACCGATGGTCTTTGAACGGGGTAAAGGTTCAGGATCAGCATTCGTTCTCTATGGCGGCGGCGCTTTACCTCTGGGGGATTTCGTCAAGGATGATGCTTCTAATAAAAATGCGGGATTTGCAAAGCCCGGTTGGCTGGCAGGTGCGCAATTCGTCACCGGGGGAGGCATCGGTTTTCTGATTGATGCCAGTTATTCAAGCAATCCGAGCAAGTTGGATAAAATAATTTCAGACAGTATAGGGAACATCCCATCTTCCTATAATGTTGAAAACACTGCTGGAACATGGAGCTCATTTTTTCTCCTCGCTGGAATAAAAATCGGAACATCAAATCCATCTGGCGCTAATTTCTTTTTATCACCGGTCATTGGTGTGGTCATGACAAAAACTCCAGATGCATCATCTAAAATCTCAGGATCGGATTATTCTTCCGGTTATCTCATGACGATAAACGAAGAAGTGAGTATGTCGTCCTCTTCAAAAACAATAGTCGTATATGGTGCAACGATAGAAGCAATACTGGGTGCAGGTATTACGATCGGTGCTCGTTTTATTGCATGCAAACTGAAGTATGATTTGGAAGTGACAATGAAAGGATCGGCATCTTACATGGGCTACAACTTTACGGTCAATCAGACGGAAAAATATCAAAGGGAACCAAACATTTCCTTAGCTCAACTCTATTTAGGCTTTGCTTTTTAGATATCAAGAATCCATGTCTCATGAGAACAGGAGTATGCAGGGGATGAAAAAAATAGAATTGTGTGCTATCATTTCAGTGCTGACGCTTGCGCAGGTTTTTGCACAAACTGAACGGCGAGATAAGGCAGTCTTTATAGAATCGAAAAACGAGTTCTGGGATTCCATCAAGACAACACTCGAGAAGTTTTATGAAAAGGATTCAGTTGCCGAACAGAAAACTCGAGTCGATTTCAGGCAATTTGCGCAGCCCAAATCGAAGGAGGAATTCACAGCATACTGGCACAACAAACCTGTCTCACAAGCGGTATCAGGCATGTGCTGGTGCTTTTCTACAACATCGCTCCTCGAATCCGAGATATTCCGGCAGACCAAACGCGAGGTCAAATTATCGGAGCTATTTACCGTCTACTGGGAATATGTGGAAAAAGCGCGCGGCTATGTACGGGCACGGGGTGATCAGGAATTCGGAGAAGGTTCACAAGCCAATGCTGTGTATCGGAATTACAAGAAATACGGTATTGTGCCAGCAGAATCGTACACAGGCCTGGTTAAAGGGCAGCCATTTCATGATCACTCGAAAATGTTTGAGGAGATGAATACATATCTCAAGTCGTTGAAGATTTCCAACGCATGGAATGAAGATGCGGCTGAAGAGACTGTGAAAGCGATCATGAATCACTACATCGGTGCACCTCCAACAGAGATCGTGGTCGGAGGCAAAAAGATGTCGCCAAAAGAATATTATGAAAAAGTGATAAAAATTAATGTGGATGAATATGTCTCGCTTGTCTCGTTCATGAATAAGCCGTATTACACAATGATTGAATATAAGGTTCCGGATAACTGGTGGCACAGTAAAGATTATTTCAACATTCCGCTTGACGAATTTATGACAGCACTCAAGAAAGCCGTGCGCAGCGGCTATACCATTGAACTCTGGGGGGATGTATCGGAACCGGGGATTGAAGGGCATGCGGGTATTGCGGTGGTACCGACATTTGATATCCCTCCGCAATATATCGATGAATCTGCCAGACAACTCCGCTTCAGCAACAGAACGACCGGAGACGATCATGGCATTCACATTGTTGGATATCTAGAGAAAGAGGGGAAGGACTGGTATTTGATCAAGGATTCCGGTTCTGGATCACGCAACAATGCACATCCCGGATATATGTTCTTCCATGAAGACTATGTGAAATTAAAAATGCTTGGCTTTGGAGTACATAAAAGCGCGATCCCTGAGTTGGTGAAAAAGATGGGACAGTAGAGAGTTCAGAATTTAGAAGTTAGAATTCAGAAATCAGGAGTAAGACATAAGAACCTATCTCAAAAAAATGGACAATGTCTTGCTGAACTCGTTTCAGCATCTATCTCAATTTCATAAACAGATTTCAAAACAAGGTTGGAATGACAGATAGCATGAGAGATTGGTTCTTTCCAGAAAAAGTAAAAGCCGGAAAATAATTCCGGCTTTCTTCGTTTTACGCGCTCAGTGTCCTTTGGCGGGCATCTTCACTCATGACCATTCCGAGTGCAATAGAAAGCAGTTTCGCGTCACTTTTATCGGCTCGCGAGGTGATGAGAATCGGCACCTTGGCTCCCACGATGACGTGGGCAAGACGGAAGTGAGCGAAATACGTCGTGCTCTTGGCCAGAGCATTCGCTGTCTCGATGTTGGGAGCGAGGAGGATTTCTGCATATCCGGCGACCGGCGAAACGATCCCTTTCTCTTGCGCGGCATCCGACCACAGCGCACTATCGAGAGCTAAGGGTCCGCCGACCATACAGCCCCCCAACTGGCCCCGTTGATTCATCTGTACTAGCGTTTCTGCATCAACAGAAGAGGGAAGTTTAGGGTTGACAAATTCCGAAACTGAGAGGATAGCTACTTTCGGATGAGGATGACCAAGTGCGTGAGCAACTGCGACGGCATTGTGGATCAGATCGATTTTTTCCTTGATGCCGGGTGACAGATTCAAGCCGCCGTCGGTTATCATAATAAGTTTATTTTCCTGTCGCTCGGGGTACTCGAAGAGAAACACATCACTCAGCAGTCGGCCGGTACGTAATCCGTTTTCCTCGGTGAGCACTAACTTCATAAGAGTCGCTGTATCGACACTTCCTTTGAGCAGGATATCTGCTTGACCGTTCCGTATATATCCGAGGCTTGTTTGAGCAGCTATTTTTGGATCGGGACAATGATCGATGGTAATAGAGGCGGTGTTGGCAGCTGCATCGTTGAGGCCCTTGCGAATAAATTCTTTATCGCCCGTGAGGAGAAACGAGAGATCAAATTTCTTCTGGGCGAGTGCTATGGCTGTACATGTCTCCTTGTTGTTCGCGTACGCAACAGCGACGCGTTTGCCTTTAATTTCTGAAGCCATTGAAAGGAGTTCATCAAACGTGTTGATTACTGCTGTCATTGCTCGATCCTCTCCTGTTCCATATTGCAGTGATCAATATTTTTTTGCCTCTTCCTCTCCCCGAATGACCCTCAGAGCACCGAGGGCCATCGCCTGCATTTCATCTTCTCCGGGATAGACAAGGACAGGTCTGATGAATCGCACCCGGTCTGTGATCCACTCGACCAAAATCTTGGAGCTTGCCAGACCACCGGTCAGGACGAGTGCATCAACGTTTCCGCGCAAGACTGTTGCCATCGCACCGATTTCTTTTGCGATTTGATACGCCATAGCTTCAAAGACTTCGTGCGCTTTTTTATCACCTGCTGCCATGCGGTCTTCCACATCCTTTGCGGAGTTTGTACCGAGATAGGCCAGTAATCCTCCTTTGCCCATAATGAATTTTCTCATGTCGGGTTCAGTATATTTCCCCGAAAAGCAGAGAGAGATAAATTGCTGGAGCGGAAGTCCTCCGGTGCGTTCAGGTGAGAAAGGACCGTCGCTGGATGCATCATTGACATCGATCATTCGGTTGTTCTTCAGAGCCACGACAGAGATACCGCCCCCCATATGGACGACGACAAAAGATGAATCCTGCAAGTCGCGTTTGAGTTCCTGCGCAGCGCGGCGTGCAACGGCATGGAGATTGAGCGCATGTGCGAGAGGATTTCGCTGAATGAGCGGGTGTCCGGAATACCGGGCCAGCGGTTCAAACTCATCTACGGAAATCGGATCGACAACAAATGACGGACAGTGATACTCTCTTGCAATTTCATAGGCAATGGCACATCCAAGGTTGGAAGCATGTTCCCCCTGCAGGTTGGCACGGGCATCTGCAAGCATAGCCTCATCGACTCGATACGTGCCGCACGTCAGCGGCTTCAATAATCCCCCCATGCCGACAACAGCAGCCGGGATTACACCCTGCGTCTTCATCCATGCTTTGACAGCCTCTAAACGGAAATCGAATTGTTCCCAAATGGTGTGAAATTTCGACAACGTTTCTGCATCATGCCGAACAACATCGTCGGCGATCTGGGTCACCCCCTTATATATCGCCATTTTGGTAGATGTAGAACCGGGATTGATCACAACGATGATTTCATTGTTCGTCATATCCGTCTCAGCATATTCTTGGTAATTGTTCACCGGAGAGCATATCAACGACGCGTGAACCGCCGATGTGCGTTTTCATAATTACGGTGGAAGGATGCTCTGCAACAACTTCACCGACGATAGCTGCTTTTTCCCCACAAGGGTGGGTACGCATAGCACGCAGTATCTTTTCTGCTTCTGACGCTGCGATGAAGGCCAGCAGTTTCCCTTCGTTTGCCACATATAGAGGATCAAAACCGAGAATTTCGCATGCACCTTTGACTTCCTCGGAAACGGGGATACGATCTTCGATTATTGAAATACCTACCCCCGCACTTTCCGCAATTTCATTGAGGACAGATGCAACACCGCCGCGTGTCGGATCGCGCAGAACATGGATATCCTTGCTCACGGCAAGCATCGTCTCTACCAGCCCGTTCAATGGAGCGCAATCGCTTTCAATCTGTGTTTCGAATTCCAATCCTTCGCGAATGGACATAATGGCAATGCCATGCTCAGCGATGGAGCCGCTGAGAATGATTTGATCGCCAGGTTTTGCCCGTCGGGGATCTATCTCGACACCATCAGGGATGATGCCGATACCAGACGTGTTGATGAAGATTTTATCTCCCTTGCCCCGATCGACGACTTTTGTATCGCCGGTGACAAGTTGCACGCCGGCAGCACGTGCCGATTCTTCCATGGAAAGTACCACTCGCCATAATTCTTCCATCGGCAGCCCCTCTTCTATGATAAAAGCAGAAGAAAGGTATAACGGCCTCGCCCCGCACATGGCAAGATCGTTTACAGTTCCCGTCACAGCGAGCTTGCCGATATCACCGCCGGGAAAGAAGATCGGATTGATAACATACGAATCTGTTGAGAAAGCAACGCGGGTGCCTCCAAGAGAGAAAATGGCGCCGTCGTGCAACGGTTTCAGGAGGTCATTGTGAAATTGCGAGGCGAACATTTTTTGGATGAGCTGATGTGAAAGCTTTCCGCCGCCGCCGTGGGCCAGTAATACATGCTGATAATCAGTGATGGGGAGCGGACAGCTAAAACCGCCGTTGAGATTGAGACCGGTGGATTTTTCGTCACTCATTTCTTTTTCCTCTTTGCCATCGCAAGTACTTCTTTTACTAATTTTTCAATTCCTTTCGCAACGGCTGCGGTATTGGGTCCCAGCATATAAGCAGGAGTCGAGACGATTCTATTCTTCTTGTCGATGACGATCTCTGTCACCGTTGCTTTTTTATGTCTGCCGCCCATCTGTTCGACGTCATGCGCAGTCGCTTCGTCGGTCCCGATGGTAAGTATAGGGTTCATTCCGATACTGCCGAGAATTTTTGCCGCCATCGCAGGGGCAATACAAATGAAGCCGATGGGTTTCTTTCCCTTCGCCATCTCCTGGATCAGTGATGAAACAGCAGGATGAACTTCGCATTCGATTCCTTTGATACCATAGGTACAAAGGTTCTTTGCCGCACCAAAACCTCCGGGAACAACGAGCACATCAAGATCTTCTGCCCTGACGGTTTTGATATCGACGATCTTGCCGCGTGCAATACGTGCCGCCTCCACAAGCACATTCCGTTTCTCATTGACAGGCTGACCGGTGAGATGGTTGATGACATGGAATTGCTCCATATCCGGAGCCATGCAGAGTATATCTGTTTTGGCTTTGCTAAGTGCCAGAAGAGTAAGGACGGCTTCCTGAATTTCTGCACCATCCAGGTAACCGCACCCAGCGAGTAAAACGCCGACTTTGACCATACGATCCTCCTTGATGATTGTGAGTCTTTGTGATAACGCGTCACTCCTGTTTTATTTTTCCATAATGAAAGTATGCCGCACAGGCTCCTTCTGACGACACCATGGGGGCTCCCAGCGGGTGCTCGGGAATACAGTCCGTTCCAAATGCAGAACACTCATGAGGTCTTTTCAGACCCTGAAGCACCTGGCCTGCAATACAAAGCGGTGATTCCTGTGTCTGCATTGTCTTTACTTCGAAAATGATCTCAGCATTATATGAAGCAAACTCATCCTTCAGCCGATATCCGCTTTTGGGAATGACTCCGATGCCGCGCCAAGCACGGTCTGTTATATCAAAAACCTTTCGGATGATCTCTTGTGCCGGACGATTTCCCTTCCGCTGGACCGATCGGGAATATTGGTTTTCAACTTCCGCCCGTCCCTCTTCAAGCTGTTGTATAGTCATGAGGATTCCTTGAAGAATGTCAACGGGTTCAAATCCGGTGACCACGATCGGTGTCCGGTAGTTCGCTGCGAGCGGTATGTATTCTTCATATCCCATGACGGTGCAGACATGGCCGGCAGCAAGGAATCCCTGAACACGATTGGTCGGGGAGGAAAGAATTGCCTCGATCGCCGGAGGCACGAGAACATGCGAACAGAGAATGGAATAATTCTTCAATTCGAGACGGTGCGCCTGCCACACCGACATCGCATTGGCGGGAGCGGTCGTTTCAAAACCCACGGCAAAGAAAACAATATGTTTTTCCGGATTTTGCTGGGCCAATTTCACAGCATCGAGAGGAGAGTAAACCATGCGCACATCCCCGCCTTCCGCCTTTACAGCTAAGAGATCTTTCTCCGATCCGGGTACGCGCAGCATATCGCCGAAGGAAGTGAACAGGACCTCCGGTTTTGAGGCGATGGCAACGGCTTTATCAATCATTTCCAGCGGTGTAACGCAGACCGGACACCCCGGACCATGGACAAGCGTCAGCTGAGAGGGGAGCATATCGTCAATCCCAGATTTGACGATGGTATGCGTTTGTCCGCCGCAAATTTCCATGATTGTCCAGTGGTGCTTTGTGATCCTGCGGATCTCGTGAATCAATTTTTCTACAGATGCAGCACTGCGATATTCGTCGATGTATTTCATCAGGACGGTTCGGTTTTTTCGCTCCCCAACTCTCCCATCTGTTCAAACAACTTCAAGGTTTCCAGCGCTTCTTCTTCATCCAAGGTGTTCAATGCAAAACCGACATGGACAATCACATATTGTCCCACTTTGACATCGGGTACAAGTTCAAGGCAGACATCCTTTTTCACGCCGCCAAAACTTACTTTGCCCATTGCGGGTTGCATCGTGGTATCGATCTCTATGACTTTACCGGGAATTGCAAGACACATACACAGATCCTCATTTTTATCAATGTTCAAATTCCTCTTTCAACAATCAAGCAGATTTTTCTTGCTTCAATCGTGCAACAGCAAAAGCCTGTCCCAAAGAAATCCCTCCGTCGTTGGGGGGAATCCGCTGATGCCAGTACGGCCGGAATCCTTCCTCCTGTAACCGCTGAACAGTTCGCTCCGTAAGATATCGGTTTTGAAAACATCCACCGGAAAGAACCACCCGCTCTCGACCGATCCGCTGTGCCACTTCAAGGATACATTCAACCAAGGTATTGTGAAATTTTATAGCAATGAGAGGTAATGATGCGGCCCGTTTCGATTCTGCCAATATCTCGACGATCATCGGCTGCCAATTGATAACAAGAAGAGAAGGTGGCGGATTGCTGTGCTCCACCACAAACGAAAAATGTTCTTCGGTTTTCTGGTCGGCTGTTAAAAATTCCAGTTCCATTGCCGCTTGACCTTCAAAATTCATATGCTGTCTCAAGCCGATCAGAGACGCGACGGCATCGAAAAGTCTTCCGACACTTGTTGTGACCGGTGAGTTCACACCATTCTTCAGCATTTGTTGAATAACGTCCAGTTCCGGTTTCGTGAATGATTTCATTGGTTCAAGAGACATGTCGCCGGGTAACTCGCCCTTGTTCCATTCAAAGAGCAGTCCCGCGGCTGTGCGTCGCGGCTCCTTGATTGCTTTTTCTCCCCCCGGCAAACGAAATGAACGGAATGTCGCAACCCGTTCAAACGACGCTGCTGTGGTGAGTAAGAATTCTCCCCCCCAAATTGTTCCATCGAGTCCCAATCCGGTTCCATCCCACGATACACCTAGCACCTCACCGTCCAACTGGTTCTCTGCCATGCACGATGCGATGTGTGCGTAATGGTGCTGGACCTCTGAGATTTCACCGACAAGAGCTCTGGCAAATTTTGATGAAAGATAATCAGGATGGAGATCGCACGCGATGGTTTGAGGATTGATTTCGTACAATGTTTTAAAATCTGCGATGACATAATGGAATGCATCAAGCGATTCTTGTGTCTCCAGGTCGCCAATATGCTGGCTGATGAAAACATTACTCCCTGATGTCAGTGCAATGGTATTCTTGAGATGTGCACCAACAGCCAACACGGGCGGAATGTTATGTGAAGCGACGGAAATGGGGAGTGGTGCGTATCCGCGGGCGCGGCGGAGAATCATTTCGCGCCCCATCATAACACGTACTATGGAATCATCCACGTGCCGCACAATAGGACGGTCATGGACGAGAAATAGATCGGCGATGCCCTTCAATCGGACTAATGCCTCGTGCTCATCGGTGCAGATCGGTTCATCCGACAGGTTACCGCTTGTTGCCACGACAGGAAATCCAAGTTCCCGGAGCAGGAGATGATGGAGCGGCGTATACGGAAGCATAACACCGAGATAAGGATTGTGAGGAGCAATGGAAGAGGAAAGATTGTACGCCGAAGGCGTATGCGCCTCTGGTGCAGAGATTAGAGATTGCTGATCGCTGACTGCTGGCTGGCGACTGCTAACTGCTGATTGCTGGATGCTGATTGCCGGCTTGTTCCGTTCCAAGAGCACAATAGGAGACTCTGGTGAAAGGAGAAGTCGTTCCTCCAAGTTGGAGACAATGCATTCAATGCGAACTGCTTCGAATGAGGGGAACATTAATGCAAACGGTTTTTCTTCGCGGTGTTTCCGTTCGCGAAGCCGTCGTACCACTTCTTCATTCCTTGCATCTGTCATCAAATGAAAGCCGCCGAGCCCTTTCACGGCGACAGTCTTACCGTTCCGAATAGCCTCCGCCGTCTGTACAAGTGCATCGTTGTGTCCGGCTATTCTTTTTCCCTCATTATCCCATAATTGAAGCTGCGGTCCGCACTGGGGGCATGCATTCGGCTGTGCATGGAACCGCCTGTTTGACGGACTCTCGTATTCTGTTTGGCACTCCTTGCACATGACAAATTTCTTCATCGATGTGCTGCGCCGGTCGTAGGGTAGCGCCTCTATTATAGAGAAACGTGGCCCGCAGTTCGTGCAGTTAGTGAACGGGTACCGATAACGGCGATTGGAGGGATCGAACACATCGTTGAGACAATCGGGACATATCGCGATATCGGGGAGAACGAACGCTGTTTTTTCTCCGCCAGGATCGCTCTTGCGAATTTCAAACGAAGGAAAATGGACTGGATCGAGAAAAGAGAATTCTAAACTCTGTATGAATGCCCTCGGAGGAGCTTCTTTCTGGAGGCGAAGGAGGAAGCCGTCGAGTTGCTCTTTTTGTCCCTCTACTTCGATGAAAACCCCTTGTGAAGAATTTAACACCCAACCCGGCAGCTTCATTTCTGTCGCAAGCCGAAAGACGAAAGGCCGGAAGCCGACACCCTGGACCGCACCATGGATGGTGACCTTGAGTCTGAAGACCCTATTGCCGAATGTTTGTGAAGTTGATTTCATGAATCTTTCATTTATGTCGGGGTAATGTACAAAAGAGAAACGAGAGAAGCAGGGAAAGTGAGTACACGAGTCTTGCGGGAATCGAAAATCGACTGAATTGAAATTAGAGCGATCCGTTATGGAGCTTTTTGGGGAACTGAAAAATACATGGAAAACCGTGTCCCTGAAAACTTTATCGGTTGAATCCGTGCAAACAAACGTACTTCACCTTGTAAGAGAAATTCAATTGGGCCATACAATTTTGCGCCGCTTGGTTGGGTGACATACGGACTTCCTTCCCATACGGGTTGGTCGTCTGTCGCAATCGGAAGCCACAGCATCTGAAACTCCGCTGACGAATCCGGGGCGAGCGCAATGTTTTTTGCAAAGACCGGAGGCTTCCTCAATGCCCCAAGAGAGAAAGGGACTACGACAATTCTGGGTACGGTACCGAATGCCTGCAGATCAGCATGTCCCTCTACGCTTGCCTCACCTTGTAAAAGATCGTCATACGTATTTATAACACGAATAATAATGATCAGGGGTTCGTTGGAATACCATTCGCCTGTTTCACTGCGATAACAAGAGAGCGTATCTGGTACCTTAATCTCAGTTTCTACACTCAGAACATTTTCCGGCTGTTTCATGCTGGGGAACGGTTCATCACAGCCAAATATTCCTGCCAGAGAAAGTGAGACTATGATTAAGAAAGAATGCTTCATTATAATTCAACCCTGATTCCAAGGCGAGTTCTCCGAGAAGGATCATACGCAGTCAGATCCTCCAGTTCCCCGCCAATTCTTCCCGCTGAATCAACCCATCGAACGTTTTTCGTATTTAAAAGGTTACGTACGTCGACATACACCGTCATGTAGAAAAGAGGCTTTGTACTGATTTTGAATAAGCGCATCAATTTCATGTTCACGAGATTGTAATCCTTCATCCGTGCATTGTTCGGTTCAAATTCCTGTGTCGGATCCTCCGGTGTGAATCCATCCTTCGATGGATAATAGGTATAAGGTCTTCCGCTATGGAACAGCCATGATAATGATATTTTTACTCCCAGTGGAAAATCTGCCATGGCGATCACTTTGACAGTATGGCGTTGGTCCCAACTCAGCGGGTACATCCGTGATGGGACTTCAATTCCCCACTGGTAGTATTGCAAACCGCCGACGGGACTCTCGCTTAACCCTTCCGCGGTCATATAGGTATAGGAGATTGAACCGCTCACGTGTGACGAACGTTCGCTTGATACAGACAATTCAATTCCGCTCGAACGCGAGTATGGATTGTTGACATACTCAGCAAAACCATAGTCACCTGCAACACTACTGTTCGTTGGGACAAAGGTTTTTACGTCTATCTGATTCAACGTTTCTTTATGAAAATACGTTGCCGAGAGCACCAACTCCTTCGATACGGCGTATTTCAGACTCATCTCCCAAGCGCGTGTTTGTTCAGGGCGCAGGTCTGGATTCCCTATTAATATTCCAGATCCCTTTCTGAGGCTTACATTATTCAATCCTGAATACAGATAATCAAAAAGGGGAAACTGGTAGTATATGCCGTAGTTAATAAAGAGATATCCGTTCTCCGCGTACGGTGCGGCGAATCCGATGCGCGGGCTCCACAGTTGCTTGATGCTGGCAGGAACCGATCCAGTAATGTACGTTTCATATTGATTTCCGCCTGTCGGGACCCTTTCTGCAAGGGGACGTTCTGCGCGGGGATCCAAGAAATCATACCGCACACCAAGATTTAATTCCATCCCGTCTCTGCTCAATTCAATCTTATCCTGCAAATATGCGCTCCCCATTCGTGGAAAGTATTCAAAGTCGGTACTGTAGTTCAACATGGGCTTGTCCACAAACGGTTTACCGTAGGGATTTACCTGTGGTTCATACCGCAGGATATCGGAATAAATTTCCTGCATATTCATGTCACCGCCAAACTTAATAAGGTGGTTCTGATTCAGCCGCCATGTGAAATCTACTTTTGTGAGATTATGCACTTGCTTGCGACGTGCCCACCATGAGCGATTGCCGTCAATAATGTAACGAAGGAAAAAATCCCACTGGTAGATCGTTGTATCGGTATGTTCACGTGACCCATTACCGATCGCTGAGTTTACGGTAAACCTGCTTACGCTTGCAATATAGAAGAAGGATGGAGAGATGGAATGATTGATCATGGCTGCTATTCGATATCCATCATCTTGCCGCGGTGGCAATCCATTCAAATGAAATCGCCATGAAAATTCATAGTCATGATATTCTTTGTACGATGCCAATAACTGGACTCCAAGTCTTATACCTGATCCCGCTTGATATTCTGTCTTCGCAAATCCACTGTACGCTCGCACGATAGGCGAAGAGAAAAATTGGCTCAAGTCCTGCCACCAACGTGTATCGGTATGCAGTGCGGTTAAGCTGGCAACATAGGAGAAGTCCGGTGCAAGAGGCCCGTTTGCCTCCAGATCTACTTCATTACGTTTATCAACCTGCTTACCACCAAAGAGGTCGTCCTTCTCAGCGCGGAGTGATACAGTATGCCGATCTGAGCCCCGTTTTGTTACAATGTTGATTACTCCGGAAAGAGCATTGCCATATTCCGGATCAAATCCTCCGGTCTGTACTGTCAAGTCGGCGATAGAGCTTTGCGGCAGATCAATAGCTAATCCGCCTTCAATAAAATTCTGAATCGGGAGACCGTCGAGAAGATACACTACTTCGGTCGTTTTGCCTCCCCGAATATTATTCTCAAGCGTGACACCTGGCGTTAGCCCGATAACATCGGCAAGAGTGGTAACCGGAAGTGTTTCAAATGATTCCGCTCCGATGGTGTGCACACTGCCAGTAACATCCTTCTGGATCGGAGGCCGTTCAGCCATGACCATCATTGGATCTAATGCAACGGCTGTTTGGGTGAGCGAAGCATTGACCGTTGTTTTCAATCCGGCTATCACCCTCACACCCTGCACCACAACGGTCCTGTATCCAAGGATACTGAATCGGATGTCGTACTTGCCCGGAGATAAATTTCCCAGGAAGTACGTTCCGATAAGACTTGTTGCAGAACCTTTTGTTGTGTTCAACAGTATGACGTTTGCGCCAGCCAGCGGCTCGCCTGTTACTTCATCAGTTACTGTCCCTTCAATACTTCCGGTGGTCGAGCTTTGTGCAATACCTTCACAGACCACAAGAGAAGAGACGATGAGTAAGAAAAGAATTCTCTTCACAGGAGTATCTCAATCCATTCGATTAATGATAGACGAATGATAGACCAACGCAATGACCGAGACCAAAACGTCCGAGGTCTCGTGCAGCATAATCGATCGTGATGTTGATATCGGTGAGATTCAGATGGAGACCAACTCCAGTGTTCCATCCAAGCTCATCGTCGTTAAATATATATCCTCCGCGCAGAAAGAGTAAATCATTCCAGGCATACTCTGCTCCAAGAGCGACTTGTTCCTGTGTGTCGGAATACTGAATGAAATTGATCGCTGTTGTCAGTCGTTGTGATTTCAGCGGTTCAAAGAACATGGAGAACAAGTCAAAAGATCCGGCTGCACGGAACGTCAGCGGAAGCTGATTCAATGATGTTTGCACTCCTGCTTTTACGGGCGGTTCATCTAAAGAGAGTGGTGCATATCGGACATCGAGAGACTTTCCTGCGAAACCGTGATCGAAACCAAGATTCAAAACAGTAAAGCCGAGAACCAAACTTCTGTACTCCGTATTGTACCACATACCAGCGTCTGCCGCTACTGTTGAACCGCTGACATCATAGATCCGTTCTTCAATGTACTTCATGGTCATAGCGAACGATAACTGCGGTGTCAGGCGAACGGAACCTGTCATCCCGACTGCAATGCTCCCCGCATCATACACTTCACCTGTTCCTTCCGGTTTGTCGATTGTCGTGATCTCAATGTCCCCCGATGTTAGCCAGATCGAATGAAAACCAATATTCACCCGGTCAGTGATGGGAACTATAATACCGACAAAATTAAGACCGAGATCTGCTGCCCATTTTGTATAATCAGCTTCAACGCTGATGTCATGCATAGGTCCGATAGCCGCAGGATTCCAGGCGAGCGCAGCAGGATCTTCAGCGATGGATGCGTACGCACCCCCCATTGCAGAGGCACGTGCACCAACGCCAATTTTGAGAAATTGCGATCCCGCTGAACCGGCATTCTTAAATGCTTGAGCTGCGGCATCGGTTCCGCAAAGGGCGATTGTGACCACCAATATAAACGATGAACGGTGCATTTTCATTTTCCTAAAACAACAGCAAACTTTTTCGTCACCGAGATTCCATTGTGTGCTTCAATATGAGCAAGCAATAACTGGGACGCGACCGTCTGCCCACCTTCCGTCAAAAGGTTCCACTCCTCACGCGATCCCCCGCTATGACGGATCGTCTTCACCAATCCTAAGGCAACGGTGTAAATACGAATCGTACATTCTTCCGGAAGATAGTTGAAGTACAGAACAGAACGTCCACGCTGTCCTTCATGATGAACAATATAAGGATTGGGAACGATACGGATTTTCTCGAGCATCTGCGTCGTCACTTCAGAGCGCCCTGCTGTTGGAGGTGCTAATGTAAACCGTGCATTCTTTGGAAATGTGCCTTTCATTCCACCTTTCCATGTAAGCATCACTGAGTCACCTGCCTGAAATTCTTTCGTGCCTCCTCTTCCCGGAGAAGACCACGAAAATGATGGACCGGCTTTGCCGGAACCAATACCCCTATTGGGAAAATCGAAAGCAACACGGGAATTGTAAACTTCCAAGAGAGCGCCAAAATCCCATGTTTCGTTGTTGGAGAGTGTTCCGCTGAAATAATATCTTCTTGGTTTACCGTTCAGCGTTGTCGCTAAACCGGATGTTTTTATCCCCTTAGTAACGAAGATGTACTCTGAGTCGGGCAAAGCGGTCCCTGTTGTAAGATCGATTAGGGTAACGGAAAGGTACGAGACATAGCGCCGTAACAGAGCACTGAGAGTGTCAACACCTCCGGACAAAAAGACAAGGCAAAGATGCCGTTCCTGTGTTGTATACGGAGTTATCGTTACAACACCGGTGTAGGCGGCATCGTCATAGAGGATGATTGGGACGTCGGCCTGACCATGCATTTGAGCAGAGACCTTGAATGAATCTGCTAATTGTTCATAACGGTACGTCACTTCAAGATCTGCGGCGCCTATACCGAATATATCTGCTACCCGTGCGGTTCCCTCTTTGATACCTGCAGATAACGTTGAGCCGTGTACTTGCACTATCGGATCAACAACAGCATTCATCGTCAATCCCGCAAGAGTGTCTTGTATTGTCAAGGGAATCGTATAATAGATGCCATTTGTTGAAGCCTCGAGGGAGACAGATAACGTGTGATCGCAAATGCGATTAGCATAGTTTGTTGTACTCGTAGGCACTATCTTTAAAGAAGATACACTGCCTGCATCGCCCGAAAGAAGCAATCCTCCTGCCGGACTTACGGTCGTGTTCTCCGCTTCTGTAGACGGAACGGTTGATGTCTGATTGAGTCCATCAACAAAAGGGGAAGACATCGGATCCATATTCCATGCTAAAACTCCTTCGTCGAATGATTCAATACGATAATAATAACGGACGTTGTTTTTAAGCCCTCCGATATCCGCTCCATGATCGACGTACTCATGAACCAATCCTGAGTCAACTGTCCAACGGCCTAAGAGTTTATAGGGCCCCTCGCTTCGTGTTCCTCTCCAAAGTTGATATCCATAAAAAGCTCTCCCAAGTGAATCCGGGATGATAATATCTGTAGAATGTTCTGCTGCATCGGTCCATTTTAGGAGTATTGCTCTATCGAGCCCTTTTGCTGTCAATTGTGATGGATCGGTAGGCGATGCTTTCTTTAAACCGTGTGCATACATTTTCCTAATCAGGTCGTCAAGTGTAAATAAGTGAGGAAGTGAATCTGCAAACATAAGCGCAACAGAGAAGGTCGTAGTGTCTCCCGCTTTCATGGGAAATGTACTGCATACAGTGTAAAGTCCTGCGTTATTGGAAGCACCTTGATTTTTATCATAAAACCATTCTTTAGGAGGCACAGAGTATTGGCGGTATTTTATAGAATCAGGTGCGGTAAAGGTGTACAGACTATTTATGCTGTCAATCTTGATGTATTCCAACTGATTCGAATTGATTGCACGAATCATAGTTGAAGATTGTCCGGAATAAGATCTTGGTGTGGCAAGATATGATACTCCAATCGTAGGTGGTGTCGGCGTCGCCCTCCACGAACGGGAAAGGTTTGGGTCATACTGAGGTAATTGGATACCTATTCGATCACCGATTTTATTTTGAATAAAACGATAATCTGTAGGGACTAAATATGCAGTACTAGATTCTGACCTACCTATCGGAATTCCTGTCCCGAATCCAATATAGCAACTGTCCAATTTGACGCCCGATTTATTCAGTATCTCGTATTCGAACACAACCACACGATCGAGTGGTTTTGAACCCCATGTAGAAACATATAAGCGAACCTCTATTCCTAATGGATGTCTTACATCGCCTATAGGTAGATTCTTTCTGCCTGCTCGTGAATCTGTATCCTTAAAAATAGTAAAGAGGTCTTCCTCAGATGTATAGACAGGGGGATAGAACCGGCGTTCAAGTGGATCTGCAATATATTTTCTCTTGCCATTTACTTCTCTGATCGGATAATCGTTGTAGTTGGCTCCGGAAATGTCATTACCGGTACTGTCATAATCCAGGCTGGAATACACGATATAATCGTTGTTCAGTATATATCGACTGCCGGGAAGAGCGGCGAGAGAATCATAGCCAGCATATGGATCACCAATTCTTCCCGGCACAGTCTGTGCAAAAGGCCCTTGAATATCTGCCTTCACAACATCTTGAAAATTTGCGCCGGATACAGAAGCGACACCACTCTTTTTTGCCAGAAAAATAAAGCCTTTATTCCCAGTTTGAGGAATCAGGTGAAAAGATCCTCTGGGCCAATATCCTATTGGTAGATGACTAAAATATTTTGTATACACATATCCATCTGCGTATAATCCGCCGGCGCTTGCTATGCCGAATTCAAAACTGCTGAGCCGGCTGACACGATAGAATACGTCGGATCCGGAAAATTGGGCTGAAAGGGTGTTTATAAATAGGGCAAAGACAATGAAAAGAAGGATAATATTTTTGAAGACTCTCTGCCACAAGCTATTTTTAATAACTACACAATGCATTTTCAGCAAGGGCAACCATCTACACAACAAAAATTGAAAAAATAGTCTTCACATGTAATTCCCTCATAATAGCTAGGTCTACCTTGACACCATGCAGTGAGATTGCAAGTTTTTTCAGGAGAAGAAGAGCAAACTCCACCTGTTATGCACTCGCTATGGCAATCGTTGATTGCATATGCACTTTCATAGAAACCAACCAACATAACAAATGCTATGCAGGTAACGAACAATATTGATAAGATGTTTTTCATAACGACCTCCTATAATATTGTGAATGAATATTGTTAATTATTGTCGATATGGAATCGACATCTTTTTCTGAAAGTATTCCTGAATAATTCCGCAATATTTTAAAATCTTTGGATATGATAATTGTTTGTGGAACTGCGTGCGGTTTAAATATTCTTAGAAAAGCTGAATCCAGAGGGTTATAACATACGGCTTTTAAACCATACTGTTGGACATATTGGGCAGTTGTTTCCTTTTTATGAATTGAAACAGCTACAATATCAATTGAATCTCCTTTCAATCGTTCGTTCAGATAGTTCCATTTTTCAATGTTGTCTCTGCAGTAAGGACACTTTGTGTGAAAAATAAACACTAGGGAAAGGGCATGTCGTGATGTGTCTGGAAATTTTTTTGATAATCCAGAAAGGGTAACTAAATCTACAACCTGGATAGAGTCCCCCTGTTTGAGAATTCTATTATGAAAATCTTCACCACCTTTTTTTAAGGTTCTAATTTCTCCAATTAGAAAAACAACTTCAAATGTAAGCACAATAAGAATACAGTGAAGTATGAGTTGGTAAAGTGTAACCTTCCGACCGAATAATTTTATATTCATTTGACATCCTTTCTACCTTCATGAGAAAAGACCATAATTGAGATGATTATGAATATCCCGTTTCGAAGGAAAAAAGTTGTATCCACAGGGGACGAGATTAATGTACCAAAACAACCGCAATCGTCTGGTGCCTTACCAAGAAAAAGCTGATTTGCCATCACAAGAGTGAAAAGGATGAAAAGGAGTGTGGCTGCTATTGAAGAATATTTAAGAAATATTCCTAAGACAAAAGAAAAGGCCACAACGAGTTCGATTGATATTACACCTATTGCAACAAGGGTACTAACGAATTGAGAAAGAGGAAAAATTGTTTGTACAGTCGCTATAAATGAGCTAAAAGAAATGAATTTACTGACGGAAGAAATGAGAAGAAGGCATCCCAAAAAGATTCGAAAAGAAGGTAAAAGAATTCTTTTAATCGTGACACGAAAATTTTCACTCCCCATTTCCCAGCCCTTTGAAATGTGGAACAAATCTCAAAATCACAAATAAATGTATCCAATTATCTCACTACTGTCAACCAAAGCACTCTCAAATCCATATCGCCTGTCAGAAATCCTCATGCTCTATAGCTTGTCTCCGCTTAGAGTAAACATTTCTGATATCATTCACTTCAATAGCGGGAGCAATCATTTCTTAGGAAATCAAAAAGTTACAGGCTTACTCTCATACATAAAGCACATACCGGAGCATAGCCCAGAAATGGCAAAAACTTCCTGCCATAACGAGTATGTGCCAAAGTTCATGAAAACCGAAGATCCCCGGAACAACGTCAGGCCGCTTCAGGGCATAGATGACTGCGCCAACGCTGTAACAGAGACCGCCGGCTGCTAACCAGATGACACCGCCCAAGGGAATTGCCCGGATAAGGGGATACATGGCGATAATGACCAGCCACCCCATCGTTAAGTATACTAAAGTGTATAACCAGCGTGGCGAATTCATCCAGAAAATTTTTAGGAAGATCCCTGCAATCGCTATTCCCCATATCACACCAAAGAGGCTCCAGCCCCATACACCCCGCAAAGGCACCAGACAGACCGGTGTGTATGTTCCGGCAATCAAAATAAAAATCATAATATGATCGATTCTGCGGAGGATGGAAATACCTTTTGGAGAAAGAGGCAAAAGATGATACATCGAACTTGCTCCGTAAAGAAGGATAAGGCTTGTGCCGAAAATGCCAAATGCCACAATGTGCCATGGCGTTCCTTCTATCGCTGCGTATGTCACAAGGAGAACGAGTGCAGCGATGGAGAGCAATAATCCAACGAAATGCGTCAAACCACTGATGGGATCGCGGAGTTTCCGTAAAAATTGCTGCATGATATCTTTCGAGTTGATGACGGGGAAAATGTAATGACTTTTTCAACGTTATGCTTGTGAAGTTCAATGAGGAGGGGTTTTCTTGCTTGTACATCGTTTTCTGGCTATATTCTTTACAAGACGTTAAAATTTCAATGGAAACCCAATTATGGTAAATCTTACACCGGATCGATTAGAAGAGATTAAAAATGGTTTTGTGGGCAGACGAATTGCCGTTATCGGCGATTTAATGCTTGACAGATATTTTTGGGGTAAAGTCTCGCGAATTTCCCCTGAAGCTCCAGTCCCTGTTGTAGAGATAGAGGATGAATCCACACGATTAGGCGGTGCGGCAAACGTCGCCAATAATATCGCCTCTCTAGGCGGTATTCCGATGATGATTGGCGTCGTCGGAAACGACGCCGGTGCAGAATCGCTAAGAAAGTTGGTTGTTGAAAAAGGATTTCCAACTGATGGGATTGTTGTTGATAGCTCCAGATCGACAACCATAAAGACACGGGTGATTGCACATGGCCAGCACGTTGTACGGATCGATCAGGAAGTAAAAGAGTATCTCAACAACGAGGTCGAGGTACGAGTTCTCGCCAGTCTCAAGAACTGTATTGGATCTTTGGATGGCATCATTCTTGAGGATTATAATAAAGGTGTTTTTACCAAGGGATTGATTCAGTCCATCATTCAGCTGGCCAGGGCACAGAAGAAGGTCATCACCGTCGATCCAAAATTTCTGAACTTCTTTGATTATCAAGGAGTGTCGGTATTCAAACCGAATCGAAAAGAAACAGAAGAAGCTCTTGGGCGCAGATTATTCACCTTGCAGGATATGGAAACCGCAGGACGTGATTTGCTCACCCGGCTTGATGCGGATAATGTCCTGCTCACACTTGGTGAAAAAGGGATGCTGCTTCTTGAGCGGAACGGTTCGGTATCCCATGTGGAAACAAAGGCCAGGCATGTCGCAGATGTCTCCGGTGCGGGTGATACCGTCATTGCCACGCTGACGATGGCATTATCGGCGGGAGCTTCGATCAGGGAGTCTGCTGCACTCGCGAATTACGCCGGCGGGATTGTATGCGGTGAAGTCGGCATCGTTCCGATAGAGCAGGAAATCCTCATTCAAACAATCTTGAAAGATATCAATCACGGAGGCAAGCGTTAATGGGAGAAGTGATCTCACGAAATGACATGGTCAAGGTCCGTGAACAGTTGAAGCGGGAAGGGAAGAAAGTCGTTTTTTCCAATGGCTGTTTCGATATTCTTCATCGCGGACATATAGAGTATCTGACGAAAGCAAAAGCACTCGGTGATGTTCTCTTGATCGGGATGAACACAGATGCCTCCGTGAAACGTCTTAAGGGCCCGAAGCGGCCCGTCGTCGGTCAGGAGGATCGCGCATTCGTTCTTGCCGCGCTTCGGGTGGTTGATTATGTTTGTCTGTTTGACGAAGAAACACCGTACGAACTTATTCAAGCCGTCGTACCGGACGTCCTTGTGAAAGGATCTGATTGGGCAATTGAACAGATTGTCGGGAAAGATATTGTGGAGGCATCCGGTGGTACAGTCCGGAGTATCGACTTTGTTCCTCATCAGTCCACGACGGATATCATCAAAAAAATTGCCAGCGGCGCAGTATGATAAATCGGCACCCCTGGTTCATGCAATAGGATGTAACGATGTAGAGTTTTTCATGTTCTCTCAAATGTTAAAGCGGATCATTCACCGTGCGCAGGTTTTTCAGAATTACATACTATCTTGGCGGCATTCTCCTGTTCGTTCTTATCGCTATTATTGGATATACACAAACCCGTTCATTTAAGACCTTTCTTCGCAATACGATCCTCCAGGAATCGCTCAAGGTCCTCAATGGCGAACTGCAGCTCGGTGTCATCGATGGCAATCTGGTTACCGGATTCCTGGTGCATGATGTAAGTGTGAAGAGCGATACAACAACCTTTTTTTCTGCAGAACGCATTGAACTCAAGTACGATTTATTTGGGTTCTTCTTCAAACGTGTGGCAATCAGTCATGCCCTTTTTGTGAAACCTTACATCCATCTCTATCGAACGCAGGAGGGCATCTGGAATGTCGCACGCCTGATCAAACCGACACCGGCAGATACGGCTCCGTTTGCATGGAATATCAACATCAAGCGAGTGGAATTACGGGACGCCGATGTGCTCTACACAGATTCACTTCTTCTTCAACAGCGGCAAACCGGCGAGCGGGAGTTACCGCCGGATAGTGTCATCGATTATGCACGAGTGCGTCTGCAGGCTTTTTCTTTGGTCGCCTCGATGCACATCGTTGATGGGCTCTTTGCCGGAACCATCAGAGATCTTCAATTCACCTCACAGACTCCCGCCTTCTCGCTGACGCATGCAAGCGGAAATTTTCTTCTGACGAAGTCTGACGTCAGTGCACGGGATGTACGTTTGGAAACCCCGTTTTCACATATTCGGTTGGATGCCGGCCTGAGAGGAGTGGACATCAGACGGGTGACAAGTTTAGAAGAGCTGAAAATGAAATCCGTCGATCTCACACTTTCAGCGGACAACCTCAATACGAAGGAGTTGAAACAGTTTCTCTATCCATCGGTGGATTTTCTTGACCGTGAAATAAAACTGCGGTTGACGGTGAAAGGTCTTTTCAGCGACCTTACGGTTGAACAACTTTCGATCCAGCTGCCGCACTCTATGATGCAGCTCCATGGGCAGCTTCGAAATTTACACCATCCCGGCGATTTAGAAATGTCCGTGGAAGCGATTGATAATTTTATTACGCCGCACGATCTCCTTGATTGTTTACCCGGATTGAATCTGACGGACCTGACCTTCCTTGGTCCGGTAAAGTATTCTCTTACCTATGAAGGGAAACCTCTGGATTTCAAGGCGCATGTCATTGCAAATACAGAGGCAGGGGATATTGATGTCAACGGTAGCTTGACGATCAAACCTGAGAATCCATTATATGCGGGAATAATCACCGTGCAGTCACTCGCTTTGGGCACGATTTTGCGTGATGAAGAAGTGAGCAGCAATCTCAATGGAAAGATCCATGTCGATGGGACTGGGTTTGATCCGTTGACCATGACCGCGCTTGCGAAAGTGGAGATGGATTCTTCTTCCATCAATGGACTGCCTCTCCAGCATTCCGTCTTTGTGTTCGATATTGCTGATGGATTGCTGCGATCACATGCGGGAGCATCTCTGGGAAGCGGAAATTATGAGATTTCAAATCAGGTAAAGTTTTTTAGAAACGACTCAGCAAATTACAGGATAACCGGAAGAATCCGTTCGCTGGACCTTGCCGAGCTTCTTAAGGAGAAGCAATACCAGAGTGAACTGTCGTTCGACCTTACTGCTGCTGGGGCCATCGGAGCGGAAGCGCGGTCTGATACGGCGGAAATTCATTTTGCCCGATCGGTATTCGGAGTGGAAACATTCGAGTCGGGAGTTGCAAAGACAATATACCATGTGCAGGACAGGACGAAGAGATCATTACAGGTGAGATCTACTGCCGCCGATCTGGATGTGGAAGGCAGCTTTACACCGGCATCCTTTATAGCGGCATGGGATAATTCATATCGATTGGTGACGGAAGCGGTTGCCTATCGATTTCGGAGCCTTGATTCTCTTCGTTCATTTGATAGTCTCAGCGCAAAAAAACCGGAATTTCAGCCCTCAACTATTGTGTCCGGCGTCGGTCCACTTGATGTGCAATTTCATCTTCATGTGAAAGATCTCAGACCTGTCGGGGCTTTCATCCATGTTCCGCTCAGCGGAACGGGTGTGGTTGATGGCGGAGTTATTGGAGATTCGGCAGACATGCAATTGACAGGCGATGCGACGCTGGAGCAATTCGGACTTCGTTCTGAAAAGGATTCGGTAAGCGCTGACACAGCATCGTTCAAGTATTTTTTCGGGGGGATTTGTCATCAGACCATGTTCGAAACCTTCAGCGCTTCAGTCGACATGGAACTTCAAAATTTTAAATTCAATTCCCTCCTGTTTAATCAGGTGTCCAGCCTGCTGCAGGTGGAATCTGATTCCAGTGATCTCCAGTGCTCCGCATTCATTGATTCGACAGCAAGGATTGATATCGAAGGTACATCGCATATGCGAGCAGGGTTGATGGAGTTCACTTTCCCGGAATTGAAAACCGAAGTAGGGCAGTACGTTGCAGAAAATATGGATACCGTGCGGTTCGTACTGGGACACGATGGTTTCTACCTTCAATCACTCGGAATGGCTCATGAAAATGAAGAAGCAGTCCTCACAGGCTACTTCAGTCCCACCGGTATCTCAGACTTGAATGTTTCTGTCAAAGGGTTTCTTCTCTCAAACCTCAAACAGGTGCTCCATCGAGGTCCTTATGCGCGGGTCAGAACTCAGTTCGGCGGTATGGTGGATGCGACAGCCATCTTCCGTGGAAGTTTTGACCACCCCAACCTCTCGGTTGATTTACGCGCAGAGGGAGTTCGTGCTGAAGATTCAACGCAAAACAAATATAAAGTTCTTGGAACGATCGAATCTCGGTTTTCTTATTTTGAACATATGCTGAATATCCTGGTGAAATTCGTTGGACAAGGGCAAGACCCGCAGGCTTCACCGGATCTTTTACTTTCCGGATCCCTGCCGTATGAATTTGTCCTTGCGCGGGAAATCCCCCATCGATTAGAAGGTGAAGTCGATCTCACACTGAAATCGACCGGTATGAATCTGGAATTTTTCGATCCCTTTATTCCTGAGATTTCAAATCTTTCCGGAGTGATGACCTGTGATATGCGGATGAAAGGTCCGATCGAGACCCCTCGGTACGAAGGATTGATGTCCATCCGGAATGCAGGTCTCGTGTTTGATCCGCTGAATATCCGGTACATTCTGAATGGAAATTTAGTCCCGGCGGGGGATAGGATACAATTAGAAGAATTCACCGTCCGGAATGATCCGCAGGAACCTCTGCACGTTGGAACCATGAAGGTGTCCGGAACATTTACTCTTCTCGGCTTGCAGCTCGAACGATTCGATCTCCTCGCTCAGGGTGATCTCAAAGTAATGAGTGAGGGGAAAAGAATTGCCGGGCAGAAACTGTATGGAAACCTGTTTGCCGCCACAGGTCCGAATGGACTTCTGTGGCAAGGCGACCTTTCCTCGTCCACAGTGCGGGGAGATATTTATGTCAAAGATGCAGCCTTGACCCTACCTCCGGAGCGGGAGGCGGAATTGATGCGGGCAAGTGTCGTAAATGTGACATTTAAGAACGATACATCCGAGACAATTGTCAGTTCCTCAGAACAAGCAAACCGCAAAAAATTAAAGGATACTGTTCGGGTGGCTTCCGTAGCCGAACATAGTTCGTTTCTTGATGGAATCAACTATGATGTCGGTATAGAGACACAAGGGCCTACACAGCTGTGGTTTGTTTTTAATACGCAAACCAGTGAGGTGCTTTATGCTGATCTTCAGGGGCGTCTCTATTTTAACCGGATCCCGGGAATGTCCCGTCTCACAGGCCAGGTGGACGTGACCAATCGCTCGTACTATAACTTTATCAAGAAATTCGAAGCAACCGGAAAGCTCCTCTTCACTGGCAATGAATTAAATCCTGAACTTGACATCAGTGGAACATACCAGGGAACCCATACCGCGGATACGACCAATCAGGTGGCCGGCAGTACTAGCGTTGCCAAAGATGAACAGGTTCTGGTCACCTTGCAGATTTCAGGCACAAGGAATGAACCCAAAACAAGAATTTCACTGCAGACGAAAACCTCCTCGGAAAAAGATTGGAAGAAATGGGAAAAAGGGGATGAGGAAGCAAATGCTATCTCTTTCATTATTGCCGGGCAGTTTCGCGACGAACTGACAGATCAGCAGCGGATGGGGCTTATCGGCACGAATCTCGGTTTTGCGTTAGCCTCGAGTATGCTGACCGGTCCCTTGAGTGAAGCGGCTCGTAAAGCGACCTATGGAGTTGTTCAGTCCGTCGATATGTTGTATTATGGCGGGCAGTTTGGTCAGGCTGCAGACCTTCGGGTCACGGGACAGGTAGGAGAAGCCGTTATTCGCGCCGGTGGACGGGTTTTTACCGGCGACATCGGCAACACAAATGTCAGCGTTGAACTCCCCATGAGTTCTATCGTTGGAGTAGAAGGTTTGCGTAATCTTATTCTCACACTCGAACGTCGTGTGGAAGGGATCCAAAACGTGGACGAACAGCGTCGCGCCTCAAATAGTGCACGGCTTTTCTATCGTATAACATTTTAACGGGGAGTCTATATCTAAGGAGTGTCATCGTGTCTGTTAAAAATATGAGCAAAAATCTGGTCGCGCTCCGTGAACGTATTCTGCAGTTCCTTCTCCGTTTTCCTCGCGAGTCATTCAAATCGAAAGAGCTTTCACGCAGGCTGGGCATTCGGACCGAAAAAGAGTATCAGCTCTTCAAGCAGGCATTACGATCACTTCAGGATGAGCAGTTGATAGAATATATCCGGGGAAAAAAATATGGCCATCTCCATACGGTTGAAATAGTTTCCGGAGAGTTAGAAGTAACCTCTCGCGGTTTTGGTGTGGTAACTGAGGATAAAGAGGGGGAAGAGATTTTTATCAGGCAGGAAAGCCTGGGCGGCGCGTCGCACGGGGATACAGTGGAGGTTTCCCTCTCTGCACAAAGCACAAAGCAAAAAGACCGCGGAGCACGACGTGAGGGTGAAGTAGTCCGGATTCTCAAGCGCGGAGTCCAGGTGTTCGTGGGGACACTGCAGCGGGCGCACAGACAATTCTTCGTCGTGCCGGACGATCGAAGAAGGGCACGTGAAATTCTTATCGCGAAGGAACAACTCCAAAAAGCATGCGAGGGCGATAAAGTTGTCGTAGAAATTGTTATGTGGGGGAAGAACCATCGAAGTCCTGAAGGACGAATCCTCGAAGTGCTGGGACGTGCAGGGGAACTGTCGACGGAAATTCAATCTGTTGCCCGTGAATACCATTTATCGACAGAGTTCCCTCCTGAAGTTTTACTGGAAACGGGTGCCATCCCTTCGAAGATTCCCGATTCGGAAATTGCCCGGCGGCGTGATCTTAGGGATGTCCTTTGTTTTACGATCGATCCCGGGGATGCAAAGGATTTCGATGATGCGGTATCGATGGAACTATTGTCCGACGGGAATTATCGCCTCGGCGTTCATATCGCTGATGTCTCGTATTATGTTGCTGCGGGAAGTGCTCTCGATACGGAAGCTCTCAAGCGCGGAACAAGCGTCTACTTTCCCAACGGGGTTATTCCCATGCTGCCGGAAACCCTTTCCAATGGCCTCTGCAGCCTTCGTCCGCAGGAAGACCGGCTGGCATTTTCTGTGCTGATAAACGTTTCCCACCGCGGCAGTGTCAAAGAATATGAGATAGTCGAGAGCGTGGTCCGCAGCAAGCAGAGAATGAGTTATGAGCGGGTTCAGGAAATTCTTGACCGGTTGGATCGCAAAGAACCTGCACCGCCAGGCGATGAGCCCTTCGCTGAGAAGATACGCACAATGCATCAACTCAGTTCGATCCTCACGAAAAAGCGGATGAAAGAAGGCAGTATCGATTTTGATTCTGTGGAAGCAAAATTTGAGCTCGATGAGCAAGGGAAGCCGGTCAAAATCACGAAGAAAATCCGGTTGGAGAGTCATCGATTGGTGGAAGAATTTATGCTGCTGGCAAATCGTGTGGTGGCGAGGCACATCGGCGCGGCGAAGAAAGAAGAACTGGCAAAGCCGTTCCTCTATCGTATACACGATTCGCCTGATCCGGAACGAATCGGCGAACTTGCGGTGTTTGTACAAAAGTTCGGATTCTCGTTGAACATTGACGGCGGTGTTTCGTCTAAATCACTGCAGCAGCTTCTGGATCAGGTGAAGGGTACGGAAACCGAGAATGTTATCAATGAAGTGGCCTTGAGAGCGATGGCGAAAGCAGTCTATTCAGACCGGAACATTGGTCATTACGGCCTCGGATTTGATTACTATTCGCATTTTACGTCGCCTATTCGACGGTACCCGGATTTGGAAGTTCATCGAATGCTGAAAAGGTACCAAGAAGGGATTTCGCTTAAAGAACGGGATGCACTTCGTCAGCGTCTCCCGAACATTGCCAGACAATCGTCGGAGATGGAACGACGGGCGATGGAAGCAGAGCGGACCGCGGTGAAAGTCATGCAGGTGGAATATATGAAGCGTCATATCGGTGATGAATTTCATGGTGTGATCTCCGGGGTGGCGCACTTCGGTATCTTCATTGAATTGACCGATTCGCTGGTGCAAGGGATGATTCATGTGCGGGATTTGAGTGACGATTACTATCAGTATGACGAAAAACAGTACACGCTTAAAGGACGGCGCACTGGGAAACAATATCGTCTCGGCGATCCGCTCGAAGTAAAAGTACTGCGGGTCAATCCTGAAGAGCGCCAAATTGATTTCGCACTCATCGAGAGAGATGAAGCGTCACCCTCTGGTCGCCGGAAACGGTCGAAGGAGAGGTAGAGGAATCTGCCGGTTTGCTTTTCCGTGTGATTTTCTCTACACTATTTTTGTTGATGTGATGATGAGAGAGAAAAAGAAAATGATGAAGATACAGCGTCTTATGCTTGTCGGCCTGGTTCTCTGCAGCGTAACCGGTTCGATCGAAGCGCAGAATTCGGTATTCGGGAAGAATAAAGTACAATATAAGAATTTCCAGTGGCAGTATATTCAGACCGATCACTTTGATGTGTATTTTTCCCAGAACGGCTACGAGATAGCGCAATTTGCCGCGAATGCTACCGAAGCGGCGTATGCATCCATCAAAAAACTCCTCCGGTACGAAATCAACAATCGAATTTCCCTTGTGGTCTATAACTCGCACAACGAATTTCAGCAGACCAATGTTATCGGCGAATATATGGAAGAGGGCATCGGCGGAGTCACTGAACTCTTTAAGAACCGCGTTGTTGTCCCCTTCGAAGGGAATTATAGCCAGTTTCGCCATGTGATTCACCATGAGCTGGTCCATGCTGTGCTGAACGACATGTTTTACGGTGGTACAATCCAATCCTTGATTTCTAGTAAAGCACCCGTGCAATTGCCCATGTGGATGAATGAAGGTATTGCAGAGTACGCCTCATTAAAGTGGGACAATAACTCTGACATGTTTCTGCGCGATGCAACTGTGCATAATTATCTTCCTCCTATAGAATACCTGTCAGGATATTTTGCATACCGGGGCGGTCAGTCCGTATGGTATTACATTGCCAACAAGTACGGAGAACAAAAGATTGCTGAGATTTTCAGCCGAATCAAGAGTGCCCGCAGCGTCGATAATGGCTTTCGATCTGCCATCGGCTTATCGGTAAAAGAACTCTCCGAGCGCTGGCAGAAGGAACAGAAGGTCTATTACTGGCCTGACGTTGCCAAGCGCGAAGATCCGGCAGATTTTGCGCACAAGCGATTGACCAACCATACCAAAGATGGAAATTTCTACAATACAAGTCCGGCGATTTCTCCGCAAGGCGATAAAATCGCCTTCATCTCCGACCGCAATGATTACTTTGATGTCTATCTCATCTCGGCCTTGGATGGGGAAATACTCAATAAAATTGTCAGCGGTCAAAAGACGAAGGACTTCGAAGAAATGCATCTGCTCACACCGGGTATCACGTGGTCGCCGGATGGGACGAAAATTGCCCTCGCAGTAAAAGCCGGAGAACATGACGCAATCGTTATTGTGGATGTAAAGTCCGGCAAGCAGGAGAAAATTAAATTGGATTTAGACGGTGTGTTTTCGGTCGATTGGAGCAAAGACGGGAACCTCCTCACCTTTGTCGGAGTGAAAACGCCTCAATCAGATATTTATCTTTACAATATTGCCACAAAGGAATTGAAAAACCTCACCGAGGATATCTTCTCCGATATGGATCCGGTTTTTTCTCCGGATGGAAAGACAATCTATTTTTCATCCGATCGCAGTGATTTTACATCGTCGAAGATGGTCCCCAGGGGATTCAAAATTTGGAAGTACGATTTCGGGCAAACGGATATTTATTCCATCGAGGTCAGTACGGGGAACATAAAACGTATCACGAAACAGGAGCATGGAAGCAAGAGCTCGCCCGTTGTCGCCCCGGATGGCAAAAGAATCATCTATATTGCCGATATCAGTGGAATCAACAATGTCTATGTCCAGGATCTTGGTTCAGGAAAATATTATCCTATCACCAACTCCATCAGCGGCCTCTATCAGCTTTCCCTCTCATCCGATGGATCAAAGCTTGTTTTCTCGTCGTTGAATGAGGCGGGATTTGATATTTATTTGATGTTGAGACCTCTGGAGCGGAAACTTTCTGTCGATACTCTGGAACCGACAGAGTACTATAAGATGAAGTATCAGCTGCCGCGCATGGAAAAACCGAAAGAAGTTATTGCGATTACCCCCGCCTCGGATACGATTGCCATCCATCAAAATGTGATTGTGGTCGCCGATACCGCGGGTATGGACACTGGCTATCATCCCTCCGTGAAACCGGACCTGTCCAATTACATATTTTCCCCTGAAGTTATGCACGATACGACGAATGCCCCACCGCCGATTTCACAGGTGGAAATTACAGATAACGAGGATAGCGAAGGCAACTTTATCCCTCGCCGTTACAAGTTGAACTTTTCACCCGACCTGGTGTACGGAGCGGCGAATTACAGTACATTCTATGGCTTGGAGGGAAGCACGATTTTAGCTTTTAGTGATATGCTGGGCGATCATCAAATTGTCTTCCAAACAAATCTTCTTATTGACTTGAAGAACAGTGATTATGGACTGTCGTACTATTATCTGCCCGGACGTATTGATTGGGGATTCCAGGCCTTCCATAACGCGAAATTTCTTGACCTGTATCTTGCCGGTGCGATGTACGATACGATCTATCGTTTCCGCACTTGGGGCGTTGGTGCCATGGCTTCCTATCCCATTGACCGGTTTAATCGGATCGATTGTTCTCTGATGTGGCTGAATCTTTCACGCGAAAATTTGGATAATCCCTCATCTCCTCAACAGCAGAGGTCGTTTCTTCTTCCGTTGGTCAGTTATGTGAACGACAATTCTCTCTGGCAGGGGAGCTGGTTTGGCCCGAATAATGGTTCGCGCTTCAACTTCACGTTTTATGGAACACCGAAACTCAACGATGGCGGCTTGGACATTCAAACTGTGACAACGGATTTCCGGAGCTATAACAAATTAGCATCAGAATTTGTTTTTGCTTACCGTCTCTCCGGCGGCATGAGCACAGGGGGCAACAAACAAAACTTCCTCATTGGCGGAACAGAGGGATGGATGAATTATCATCTTGCGACTCAAGATATCCCTATCGTGAACGTGGAAGACTTTGCGTTTCTGACGCAGGTGTTGCCGCTGCGAGGATATGAATATGCCCAACAAATCGGTACCAAATTTGCTGTAGCAAACATGGAGTTTCGCTTTCCTTTGTTAAAATATCTCATCTTCGGCGCCCTGCCGATTGGTTTTGCGAATATCCTCGGCACAGCGTTCGTTGATATGGGTTCTGCCTGGACGAATTCAGAGGCATGGAAAGCATTCGGCAACGATCCGAACGATGGTTCTACAATTACAAAAGATCTGCTGATCGGAACAGGAATAGGAACACGGCTCATTCTTTTTGGGATACCGGTCCGCTTTGATATTGCATGGCGGTTCCGATGGGGGAGCTTCTCAGAGCCGTTCTACTATTTCGCACTCGGTCCGGATTTTTAACGAAAAGCTCTAAGGTATTTCCGTCATGGTCCCGTCCAGTTTCCCCCGGGGGACTTTTATTTGCCAACCACAGTGCACCTTTTCTCTTCTTACTTCTCACTTCTGAATTCTGACTCCTGGATTCTGATTCATCGTCACCTTGCCTTTCCTTTGAAATTCTTCTACCTTTTTCTGTGACCAGTCTTCGACGTGAAATTGGATTCAGTTACCTCGTTATTGTTGTCATTGGTTTAGCAACCAGTGTCTTTGCGGTCTATAACTTTTCTCGCCTCCGCGATACGTTTGGACTCGTGCTGCGGGATAACTATGAGAGTGTCTTTGCTGCGCAGTACATGGTCAAGGCTCTGGAGCGTCAGGAAAACGCTCAGCTTTCTATGCTTTTGGCGGATATTGACCTTGCCTATGTGCAATTTAACACTAACCGCGTTGGTTTCCTCGGATGGCTGGAAAAAGCAAAGAAAGGGGGAGTGAGTGAACACGAAAAGAATGTACTGGATCGAATCACTGTTGACTACTCTCGGTATACACAGTTAGCTGATTCACTGTACCGCCTACTGCAAATAAAGGGTCGGACAACAGCAGCAACGGATTTCAAAACCCGTATTATCCGACCGGTCGCAGAAGCATTGAAAGAGGAATGTTTCGATTATCTTGAAATCAATCAAGATGCCGTGACGCGCACGGAGGAGCGGTTGAACCAAACCGCGAATGATGCAACAGCAACCGTCGTTACGATATCTGTGATAGCAGTGATTCTGAGCTTCTTTACGAGTGCACGATTTACTCGATCAATCATCCTGCCGGCCGAGAAACTGACACGTTCAGTTCGAAGTATCAGCAGCGGCCAGCTCAATCAAAAAATAGATGTCAATACGGATGATGAAATTGGAGAGTTGGGACGTGAATTCAATAAGATGACGGAACGGCTGCGGGTTTATGAAGAGATGAACATCCAGCAGCTCATCACAGAGAAGAAAAAATCAGAGACCATCGTAGAAAATATTGCCGATCCGGTTATTGTGACGGATGAGCATGGTATTCTTGTGCTCATGAATCAGGCTGCAGCAGCTGTTTTCGAAGTGCGCGGATCGGATTGGCAGGGAAAGTCGTTGCACGAAGTCATCGGCAATCAAAGTTGGGTGGATATGCTGGACCCAGGCAGGTCCAGACGCTTTGAACAGGAACACCGTGATCCTCTCTTTGCATTTGCCCGCAACGGTCTCACGCTGTACTTTCGGCCAAGACAAGCACGTATCATCGATGAACGGGGGAACATCCAGGGGGTCGTGACATTGCTGCATGATGTGACGCGATTCAAAGACCTCGACCGTATGAAATCGGAATTTATTGCGACTGTCTCTCACGAACTTCGGACGCCGCTGACATCGTTAAGTATGGGAATCGATATTCTTGCGAAGGAAGTGGTTGGTTCTGTGAACCAGCGTCAGAAAGATCTTCTCGTGGCTGCGAAAGATGATTCGGAACGCCTGCGTAAATTGGTGAAAGATCTCTTGGATCTTTCAAAGCTCGAATCGGGCAAGTACGAGATGAAAAAAGAGTTGATCGACTTCCGCCGTTTAGTGGCAGAGGCAGTGCGACCTTTGCGCCTTCCATTCGAGGAGAAGCAAATCTTGCTGGAAATTGACGTCGAAGATCGGATGCCTCCATTTTCAGCTGATCCGCACCAATTGATCTGGGTTATCACAAATCTCTTGAGCAATGCTCTCCGGTATACGGACGCCGGCGGTAAAGTACAATTGACTGCGAAGAAACAGGATGGGGGCCTCCTTGTCGAAGTTACCGACACGGGTCACGGAATTCCGCCCGAACAACAGGAAGCGGTCTTTGATAAGTTTGTCCAAATCAAGAGTTCAACCGATACAACACCAGGGAGTGTCGGTTTAGGCCTGGCCATAGCCCGTGAAGTTGTGGAAGCTCACGGCGGACGCATTTGGGTCGAAAGTCAGGTTGGTATCGGAAGCAGGTTTTCCTTTACCATCCCGGCGGGATGGGAGAATGAGGGATAAGTTCTATGGATAGAAAAAACCCAAAAGTACTTGTCGTCGATGATGAAACGAATATCCTGAACACAATCGGAATCTGCCTGGAGTCCATCGGTCTCGATGTGACACTGTGTCCAAAACCCCAGGATGTGCTTCAGTTAATCCAGAACAATGTATTTGACATCGCATTTGTTGACCTGAAAATGTCGCCGATGGACGGTATCGAGGTTCTGGCAGAACTGAAACAGTATTCGCCGCGTACGACCGTGATCATGATGACTGCCCATGGTTCGGTTGATACCGCTGTTTCTGCGATTAAAAAAGGGGCGTTCGATTATTTACAAAAGCCATTTGACTTCGATGAGCTCAAATTATTTGCGCAAAAAGTTATTGAACATCATCGGTTGGTGCATGAGGTCGCCGAACTTCGTGAAGAGCTTGCTTTGATGCAGGGGTATGGAGAAATTATCACACGGAACCGGACGATGATCGAACAGCTCGATCTTGCTGCACGTATTGCTGAAAGCGCCATCAGTATCCTGCTCGAAGGAGAGAGCGGAACAGGGAAAGAACTTGTGGCCCATTACATTCATGAGAAGAGCGATCGGGCCGATAAACCATTTGTCAAAGTGAATTGTGCTGCTATTCCTGAACAACTTTTAGAGAGTGAACTCTTTGGTCATGTGCGTGGATCGTTTACAGGTGCAGTAAAGGACCGTGAGGGGCGTTTTGAAACGGCAAATGGCGGGACAATTTTTTTAGATGAAATCGGTGAGTTATCTCCATCTATTCAATCGAAACTTCTCGGTGTTCTGCAGACAAAAGAATTCGAGCGTGTTGGTGAAAATGTGACACGGAAAGTTGATATAAGAATTATTTCTGCGACCAATCGTAATTTGGATGAAGCGTTGAAGGAAGGCAGCTTTCGCGAAGATCTTTTCTATCGTTTAAACGGTGTTCGTATAAAACTTCCCTCGTTGCGTGAACGCCCGGAAGATATTGCGTTGTTGATTCAATATTTTTTAAACAAATCGGTAAAGGACCGAACCGTAACTATTGCCCCCGATGCAGATAGAGTTCTCAAGACCTACCGCTGGAGTGGAAATGTCCGGGAATTGGAAAATGTCATCGGACGGGCTGCGCTTCTTGCTGCAAATGGGATTATTGAACTTGGGCATTTGCCCGAAGAAATACGTAATACGAACGAATCCAAATTTCTATCACTAGAGGAAGCAGAGAAATTTCAAATAAAAAAAGTGCTCCAAATTGCGAAAGATTACGATGAGGCTGCTTCGATTCTCGGTATTGATAGAGCAACTCTTTGGAAAAAGAGGAAAAAATTCAATCTATAAATTCACGGTGTTTTAGCGGATGTGCCGATTTTTGGAATTTTTCAAAGCACTACCTGGCGATCTCATTTTAGACTTTTTACAACCAGGCGTTGCATTATACAACGTGAACTTATTCATTGAGAGTATTCAAAGAAAAGATGTTATTAAGGGTAGTCGAGTTTTTCACGTTGCTTTTCGCAACGAACCAACTAGACGCTGCTTGTATCTCTGCGGATTTTGAACGAAAAATGTGACATGAATATGTGGTATCGAATTTGAGTAGGTATTGTGAGTATTATCCATTACCAGAAAAAAGCCGAGGATACCGTATGTCAACAAAACTAACCACACTCAACAATCTTGATATTGCCGTACTCGAGCCGAGGGGTTCGCTTATTGGCGGTGAAGAAACCGATGAATTGAAAGCGAAAGCCAAAGATCTCATTGAACAGGGGAATAAAAAGCTTATCCTGGACCTTGGCGGTATCACCTACATTAATAGCTCCGGAATTGGAGCGCTGGTAAGTATTCACTCCCTGTATCAAAAAGTATCCGGAAAAATAAAGTTATGCAATATGGGAAAAGGTGTCCAAAACGTTTTTGTTATCACGAAGTTGACAAGCGTTTTTGATGTTGAAGAAGATCGCGCTCAAGCGATCACCAGTCTCAAAGGTTAATCGATTCTTATACACATACAATCTCACAAAAATCAGGAGAACGTTTCATGAAGACTTCCACGTTCAACACCCTCGTCATCATCTTCGCTTTCGTGGTCGGCTGGGTAATTTTCGAATTCACACTTCCAACCTTTATCAAAGAGGGTGGTTATCTTGTTATCTCCCTCATCGCCCTTGTTATTATGCTGATAGCGGTTATCATCGAGCGCTTGCTGACGCTGAAGAAAGCCAACGGAAAAGGCTCTTTGACTATCTTTTTAAAGAATGTGCAGCAAGCAGTCAACACCGGTGATATTGAGACAGCCCTCTCGGCGTGTGATAAACAACGTGGTTCCTGCGCCAATGTCATTCGAGCAGGTTTGGAAAGGTACAAGATGGTTGTAGAAGAGGGTGATGTTAAAGGACAAAAGGAGTTAATGGAAAGCATTCAGCGCTCCATTGAAGAAGCCACCATGCTCGAAGTTCCTATGCTGGAGCGAAACCTTTCGATGATGTCCACCATTGCCTCGATCGGAACGATGGTCGGTCTGCTGGGAACGGTGATTGGTATGATTCGCTCTTTCCAGGCGATGTCGCGCGCCGGTGCACCGGATGCTGTTCAGCTTGCTCTTGGTATTTCCGAGGCACTGATCAACACTGCAGGCGGTCTTATTGCCGGTATCGGTGGCATTGTTGCATATAATTTCTTTGTCACAAAGATCGATGGCTTTACCTATATGATTGACGAAGCAAGTTATTCCATTGTTCAGTCCCTGGCCTCACGCAAACCGAATAAGAAGTAACCCGGAAGAGGTGATGGTATGGCAAAACATAAAACAAAGAGACTCGGCACTCGCATCGACATGACACCGATGGTGGATGTGGCGTTGTTGCTCCTCACGTTTTTCATGATGACGACACAGTTTAAACCACCTGAGGATGTCGAAGTCATTATTCCGGCATCGCATTCGCAGTTCAAGCTGCCGGAATCCAACATCATGATGGTCTATGTGACGAAGGATGGAAAGATCTTTCTCGGCGTTGATGCGCAAGGATTGATGGAACGTTTATTTGGAATACAGAATAAATACAAACGGGCAGTAGAAGTTGATAAAGGCACGCTTGGGAATATTCTTATCCAGGCGCGTATTAACAATCCAAAACTTCGTACAGTTGTCAAGGGCGATAAAAACGCCCCCTATGGACCCATGGAAGACGTGATGGATGTGTTAGTCAAAGCAAAGATTACACGGTTCAATCTTGTGACAGATCTGGATAAAGGAGCATAATTATGGCCGGTGCAGATGTTGCTGAATCAAAATCGCACGAAAAAGGGAAAAAGAAGAAAAAGAAACGTACCGGAGTTCGCATCGATATGACGCCGATGGTGGACGTGGCATTGTTAATGTTGACATTCTTCATGCTCACAACGGTCTTTAATAAACCGCAGACAATGGAGTTGAACTTGCCCCCCGACAAAGAAGTCCAGGTGGAAGTTGCAGCGTCGAAGTTGCTTACGGTGCGCATTATGCCAAATTTAGAGATTTACTGGAGCATGGGAAATGAACCGACGGCACTGAAGAAGATCACGTTCAAGGAATTACGCCCGTTACTCGTTGAAAAACTTCGCAATAATAAAGACCTAATCACTCTCGTACAGATCGATCGGGATGCAAAATACAATGACATGGTCGACGTCGTCGATGAACTGAATCTTGCCAATATCACAAAATTTAGTATAGCACCTTTGAAAGATACTGACAGGAATCTGATTCGGAAAGTAGCAGGATAGGTGACGATATGGCACAAACAATAGCAGTGGCAATGAAATACGGTGCAGCGGAGCTCAAGTCGATCGCTCAAAAATATATGATGCTGGGAATGCTGTTCTCGACACTGATCAGTTTTTCTGCTATCGGTACATATTACCTTGCAGTCTGGTTAAGCGAAGAGGATGAACCGGTTCACATGGTTCGTATTCTGAAGTATACAGATCTAGGACCGCCTCCGTCGTTAAGCCAGCAGGCAGCCCCGGCGGTTGCAGTATCCGGACCGGCAGTCCGACCAAGCGTCGGTGTTCCTGTTCCGGTTCCTGATGCAGAGGTAAGTCCAGAGCAGACGATCGCATCCCAAACGGAGCTGAGCCAGCAAGCCGCACCGGCGATTGATGCTGGAGCTGGTGCAGGCGGAGCTCAGATTGAACAAGACCTGAATATCCAGGATGATGGTCCGCCTCCGGACTTTGTCCCGTACGAAAAAGAACCCACCGTTGTCAAACGGGTTGAACCGAAGTATCCAGATCTTGCCCTGCGTGCCGGTCTGGAGGGAAACGTCTTTGTGAAAGTGTGGGTGGACAAAGAAGGAAAAGTACGCAAAGTGGTTACTCTGAAAAGTGATGCAGAGATATTTGTCCAAGCGGCTGAGGAAGCTGCGAAACAATGGATCTTCACGCCTGCGGTCATGCAGAAAGGACCGGTGTCGGTGTGGGTTTCTATTCCATTCCGATTCAGGTTAACGGGCAACAAATAATCATTGATTATTATCGAAGCTGATAAGCGCAGGTGAGCATCACATGCAAGTGTGGATTGTTCCTGAAACTTATCAGCTTCGTTCGTTATGGGAAGCAAAGCATCCAACATGCTGAAAATCTCCGATATCACAACATATATTGGTTACCTGGTTTCCGGTGTGACGTTTGTTTTCGGAGCTGTTCTTGTTAGCGGCTTTGCTTTTATATATGTTCCCCGGCAGATGAGAATCATGTTCGGTATCGTATTGATGCTTTGGGGTGTCTACCGGTTTGTTTTTATAAGATCTCGAACCCGTCAACAAGACGATGAAATCGGTGATGTATGAGGAATACTCTAGGATTGATAATGCTCATGGTGATCCTCTCAGCATCCGGTTGTACAAAGAAACCAGCGGCCCCAGCTCTCGGGCATCATATTGTGCTAACCGCTAATCCTTACCTCCCTCTGATCCAGCAGGAAATGGAGCAATATCTGAGTCTTTATCCTCAAATCAAGGCAGTGGCCCTGGGTGTCTCGACTCGGGAGGCGGTGGTACATCTGCTGAATGATAGTGTCCGTACTATCGTTATCGATCGATCATTCAATCAGGAAGAACGAGATATCGCCTTGCATGCATCAATGAAAATTGTGGAAAGTAAATTAGCAGAAGATGGTGTTGCGATGATTATCCATCCCCAAAATCCTCTGTCGTATATCACTGCCGAATCGATCCAGAAAATAGTCAACCGTTCAGCGACGGACTGGACACAGATTCCTGAATCCCGCAGATCCGGTTCTATCGATCTTGTCCTGACAGGTCGAAATTCCGGGATGTATGAACTTCTCCAGAGGAAGATATTCCCTGGATCCAAGCCGCTGGAGCCAGCGACAGTGATGAACAATCAGGATGATGTTGTTCAATATGTTTCTACACATCCTCTTTCGGTGGGATGTGTGGCAGCGTCCTTGGCGGCTGGAAGTGCTTCGAGCATCATCAAAATCCTGCCGGTTCGCACAAAATCACCGGATGGGGATGAGAAGGATTATTTTCCTGGACCGCGAGAAATTCACGACGCTCTTTACCCGTTCCATTATTCTTTGTATCTTTATAATGCAGAAGCAAAAGCTGCTGTCGGATTAGGATTCAGTGCATTTATACTCTCAAATATTGGACAGAAGATCATACAGAAGGCAGGATTAGTCCCTGTTTCTATTCCATATCGTACCATTCAGTTAACTGCGGAGTGAACCATCCATGAAACACACGCTATCGGTTGTCACGGTTATTTTTTTAACCGCTGCGACAACTCTCATGAGCCAGCCACTAAACAAAGTAAAAGAGTTGATGAAGGAAAAACGGATCGGTGAGGCAATTACGGAATGTCGAGCCTATCTCGCAAATAATGGCCGCGATGAAAAAGGATGGTTACTCCTTGCGCAAGCCTACCAAGAAGATGGAAAACTTGACTTAGCCGAGCAGGCAGCGCAGAAAACCATACAGCTGGACGATGAATTGATGGAAGGCTACACAGTACTCGCCCATGTGCAGTTCGTGAAAAAGAATTTGCCGGAGGCATATGCCACTGCCACTGCAGGGCTCAAGATGACGAAAAAGAAACAGCCCAAATATCCTCCATTGCTTATAGAATTGGGCTGGATTCTCTTGGCTTCCGATTCCGCAGATGCTGCTCAAGTCGCGGCCGCACAAGCAAAAATAACAGATCCCGCCAATCCGGCCGTCTATGAAATTTTAGGCGATGCGTACAGAATGCAAAAAGTCGCTCCCATGGCGATCAATAACTATGAGCGGTCGCTGGAACTTGATTCGACACAGACAGGGATTCTCTATAAGTTGGCCGACACATATTACAAGGAACGGCAATATACCGATGCTGCGCGAGTCTATAGTCGTATCCTGAGTCTAGATCCTAATAATGATACGGCCCGTCTTGAGCTCGCGAGTTTATTCTTTCGTGCCCGGCAATGGACAAAATGTGCGGCAACGTTAAAAGAATACTTTAAGAAAGCGAAAAAACCTGAAAAAGATGTCCAATCGATGTATCTGGAATCATTATATAATAGTAGGCAATATACGGAAGCAGCAGAAGCAGCCCAGGCTTACTTGAAGTTCGAACCGAACTCTGTACTGGCATACAGGTCGATTGCCTATGCGCGGATGATCGAAAAGAAGTACGCATTGGCGGTCGAGGCTTTCAATAAATTGGCAACGATTGATACCATGCAATTCGAGGATAATCGTTGGCTCGGTAATGCGTACAAACAGATAAAGAAAGATTCCCTAGCGGCGGTCACCTATGAAGAAGCACTCAAGGATACCACTCAGCAGCTTATGCTCCGGTCCTATTTAATGGGAGAAGTAGGGTCGATATGGATGAAATTTAGATATTGGGAACGGGCCGCGGAAACTTTTGAGAGGCGAATTCTCTTAGATACGACGGCAGTGGCGTCATCGATCAATTTGGCGTTGTGTGAAATACAATTGGAACAATATGAAAAAGCTATCTCTGTCCTCCGGAGTGCAATAACCCAAAACCCGAATTATGCACCGGCATATGTGAACCTCGGCTTTTGTTACTTCCAAATGAAGGATTATGACGCCGGGCGCAAAGAATTCGAAACAGCTGTTAAGGTTATCGATACACAAGAAGTGAAATATAAGCTGGAATTAGCAGATTCCTACCGGATGATTGCTATTGCCACCATGATGGAAAAAAAGACTACTGTTGAGGAGTCCAAGAAAAAATGGGAAGATGCAATTGTCGATCTTAAAAGATCCCTGAAATACAAAGAAGATATGGCGCAGACTCATCTTCTCTTAGGTCAGAGCAATCAAAATCTGAATAAGATTGATGAAGCGATTAAGGAATATAGACGGACACTCGAGCTAGATCCGAAGAATAAAGAGGCAAAAAAATATTTAGATGATCTCCTGAAATTGAAGCCCTAGCGAACAGGATCAGGGGTGTATCAAAACAATTTTTTCTATAACATCTCAATTTCTTCAACAGTGTTCTAATTGAAAGGAACTGCTATGAAAAATAAAGTATTGTTTTTCCTGCTGGCGGCTTTTGCTTTATTCCCTGGTTGTTCAAAGAATAAATCGGTGGCAATTAAGGAATGGGATCGTTTTCAAGATCCGGTGTTTAAAGTATCGTTCATGTATCCCAAAGACTGGTATGTGGTGAAAGAGCCTACCCGCGTACTCATGTATAATTCTATGGAAGTGGCAGAAAAATTCTTTACACGCGATCCTCGAAAACCTGATGGGATTCAGATTATTGTCGCTTCCGAGCGGAGCGATACAATGCAGAGTTATGAAAAGTTCATGGATACCTACAAAGCAGACCAGGAAGCAGCAGGATTTACGATTAAAAGTGCCGGCGATGCAAAAATGGAAACCCTTGCAGCAAAGCAAATCACATATGTAGGTGCGTATGATGAACAGACCAGGATGACGGCTACTCGCATTGCAACGCTCAAAGATTCTACAATCTTCTATGCGCAGTATTCCGGGTTTAACGATACATTCGAACCATATAAACACGTGTTCGATTCAGTGATGGCTTCACTAACATTGCCGACAAAGATTGTTATGGCAAAAGGTATTGATCCGGCAATCCCACTGCAGCAGGTAGAGAAATACGTTGATAACTATCTCCAGCTCGAATGTCCCGCCAATTTTGGACCAAATGAAATGCCGAAAAAAGGAGACATGATTGCGGGGGTGAAATTTTCAGGAAATCAGCAGGGGATGAGAAATGACTGCGACATCAATATCGATATACGCCCGGCGAAGAAGCTGTCCGTGGAAAAAGTCGTTGAACAGAATGCTAAGTTTTTCAAATCGACCTCAAAAGGTGAAACCAAGGTTGATGGTGAAAAGACAATCTACCTGAATTATTCACCTGCAAAGAATATTGACAGCCGTGTCTATTTTATTGTCAAAAACGATAAAATTTACCGGATTATTATGAATTATTATGCTCCGATGAAGAAAGACTTCCAGCCTGCTTTTGAGAAAGTCGTTGCTTCCATCCGCTTAAAATAGTATTTTTTACCCGTCTTTTCACAAGCCGAGGTCGTTTAACGGCCTCGGCTTCCTTTTGTTGAATTCGGAAACGTGAATTTTGGATCCTGATGCTACTAGCCCTTCATACTTTTCATCTGGTGTGAAGGAATTTGCAACAAGCCGCCCCCGTGTATTGGGATGGCTCCGCAGTGCAGCAATTCTAGACGGAGATTGGGGGACCAGCGTTGCCTACGTGATGGGAATTGGTTTTGCCCTCGCAGGCTATGCAAGTTTCTGGCACCTCTGCTTCATGCTGGCTCTCACAAGCCTTGTTGCTGTCAATTACATTACCATCTGTCGTCTTTATCCAAGCGGTGGCGGGGTTTATAGCTCTGTTTACCATCGTTCGCAGCTCCTTGCCGTATTTGGTGCTCTCCTCTTAGGTGCAGATTATATCGTTACAATGGCGCTCTCTATATTGGATGCGTGTCATTATCTCGATCTGCCTTATCCTGCATTGTTTGCGATTTTTATCATCGGCGCCCTTGGATTTATAAATTGGTATGGACCGAAGCATTCCGGCGGATTAGCCCTGTTGATCTCTGCCTTCACATTGGCAACATTAGCAACCATCATCGTTTCCTCATTTGGAACAGCGGTACAGCAGCCAACAATTGTACGCCCCGAAGGAGGCTTCTTCCATAATTGGGGTGTCTTTGTGGGATTTATTCTGAGTTTGTCCGGTATTGAAGCAATTTCTAATATGACGGGACTGATGAAAGACCCTGCACGAGATTCTCGGCGTGCCATCCTGTCAGTCCTTGCTAAAGTCATTATTGCTAATGTGTTTCTTGGACTTGCAATGCATGCAGTGCCGGGATTAGTCCCCGGTGATCACAGGGAAGATATGCTTCGGTTCTTGGGTGAGCACTATGTCGGTCAGTGGTTTGGATGGTTCGTCGCTTTTTCTTTAGGAACCCTTCTTATTTCAGCCGGAAATACAGCGTTAAATGGTCTCATTTCCATCCAATTTCTCATGTCAGCTGATAAGGAACTTCCATTTTCACTTCGTAAACTGAATCGTCATGGTGTGCCGATCATCCCCTTAGTAGTCACGACACTCCTGCCTATTTTGGTTCTGATGGTAATTCAAGACGTGGAAAAGCTGTCACATCTCTATGCAATTGGTTTGGTTGGGGCTATGATTATCAACCTTGGATCGACGGCAACTGACAAGTCGGTGAGCATGAAGCCATATTTGAAGATATTGATGCTGATTTCTGCGGGAATACTCATTCTTATAGAACTATCGATTGCTATTAATAAGCATGAAGCTACCATTTTTGCAGGACTCATCCTCTTCCTGGGCCTTGCCGCACGTCAGGCTGTAAAGTGGAAATTGGCACGCATACCGGCTGCAGCGCAAGTTGTCTCTGTACCGCCTCCACCGACGCGGAAGCGCCGGCGTACTTCCATTCCTTCAGCAAAATATCTGCTAGCCATCAAGGATGTAAACGATCGGCTGCTGAAATTCGCCCTTGATGAAGCAAAACAACGCAGTGCATTGTTATTCATCCTTCGGATTAAAGAAATTGCCGTCGGAACGTTACCGGAACGCATGGAAATGAAAGTAAATGGTGCCGAAGAGCATATCGATAAAATTTGTTCGACCGCAGGTATTGATTATCAAATCATCTCGATTCCAAGTTATGAAGTTGGCTACACGATCGCCGAGCAGGCAGCAACCTTTGGTGTAGATAGGGTGATTCTAGGAGCCACGAAACGCAGTATGCTGGAATATGTGTTGAGAGGCAGTGTCATGCGCTCGTTGAGCGCCCTCCTTCCTGAAGATGTTCAGCTGGTCATTTTTGGCGGGTAGGATCAGAGTCAGGAAATTGCGCAGTCCCCAAATTGTCTGAATTCATTCTGGAGTCTCATTGCCGATGAAACAAACAGAGAATCATACACAAGGACCACGTATCGACGTATCGGGGGATAAGCAGAATGAACTGTCCAGACGTCTTGGATTGACATCGGCGATAATGGTCGTCATCGGCTCTGTCATTGGATCCGGGATCTTTCTTACACCTGCCAATGTTGCTGCGGCTGTGCAGGTCCCCGGTGTAATGATCTTTGTCTGGATTCTGACCGGATTACTTACTCTTGCCGGAGCCTTGACGAATGCAGAAATAGCAAGTGAAATTACAGAGGCTGGAGGACAGTATGTTTTCTTCCGCGTGCTGTACAGCGATCTCATCGCTTTTCTCTATGGTTGGACGACATTTATCGTCTACCAGACGGGGTCTATAGCGGCTATTGCGGTTGCATTTGCAAAGTACTTCGGTTTCTTCGTTGATTTGCCGCATTTCCCTCCTTCTCTGGAGGCCTGGCAGCTTCCCTTCATAGGTAATATCCATCCATTCGCAGATATCGGATTAAAACTGACGGCGATCTCAGCAATCATGCTCCTTGCACTCATCAACTACTTTGGCGTGCAATTTGGCGGTTTTGTACAGAATGTTTTTACCTCTTTAAAAGTAGTCGCTATCGGCGGGATTGTCTTTTTAGGATTCACATTCGGGAAGGGAAGTGTAGACCATTTCTTTCCGTTGTGGGGCAATCCATCGTCCGGAAGTCTGCTTCCTGCTATCGGAGTTGCAATGATTGCAACTCTTTGGTCATACGACGGCTGGAATAGTCTCACCTATCTTGCCGGGGAGGTAAGGGAACCGCAGAAAAATATCCCGCGTGCACTGGTGCTTGGCACGATTATCATCATTCTTATTTATGCGGCAACAAACCTTGCTTATCTTTATGTCCTTCCTATTGATCAGATCGCGAAATCCAACCTCGTTGCGGCAGATGTCATGGAAAAGGTCTTTAGCGGATATGGGGGGGCGATTATCTCGTTATGTGTGATGATCTCAACCTTCGGGACGGTAAACGCGACATCGATGACCACCGCACGTGTCTTCTTTGCGATGGCAAAAGATAAACTCTTCTTTTCCAGCTTTAGTAAAGTCCATTCCAAATATAAAACTCCGGGGCGCTCTTTGATGATTCAAGGTCTTTGGGCCTCGCTTCTCACACTGACCGGAACATATGATCAATTATTCACCTATGTCATCTTCGCAGGATGGATTTTCTTTGCTCTTGGCGCGCTTGCTGTTTTCATCATTCGGGAAAAAATGCCCTCCGCTAATCGTACCTTCCGTGTACCGGGGTACCCTTATGTGCCGATTGCATTTGTGATAGTCGCTACATGGTTTGTGGTGAATACATTTATTGAACAAACAACCGATTCTTTGGTGGGATTGTTCTTGCTTCTTGCAGGAATTCCTTTCTATCTTTATTGGAAACATCAGATTCATCGTGAAGTTCTTTCTCGAAAGCCGTCCTGATGCATTCCATCCTTCTCTGGATCGGATTTAATCTTTTCATTCTTCTGCTCCTCATTATCGACTTGAAAGTCTTTAACCGTAAGCCGCATGAGATTACGATCAAAGAGTCGTTGTTATGGAGCGGAGTGTGGATCGGTGTTTCACTTCTCTTTAATATCGGAGTGTTTTTTTGGTTTGGTCATGATTCGGCTTTGCAATTCTTCACCGGCTACCTGATTGAGAAATCACTCAGTGTCGACAATCTATTCGTTTTTTTGCTGCTCTTTTCGTATTTCAAAGTCCCTCCCAGATATCAGCATAAAGTTCTTTTTTGGGGGATATTAGGGGCGCTGATTATGCGCGGGTTACTCATACTTCTTGGAGCGGCGCTCATCTCTCGATTCCATTGGATTCTCTATATCTTTGGATTATTCCTCGTTGTCACGGGCATTAAAATGGCGCTTCAGAGTGAAGAAAAAGAAGTGCATCCTGAACGCAATATCGTTGTTCGGTTTTTCAAGAAGTTTTTTCCGGTCACAGCCGGGTACCATGAGGAAAAGTTTTTTGTGAAAACTGGCGGCAAGCGATACGGAACACTGCTCATTATTGTCTTGATTGTAATAGAGACAACGGATTTACTCTTTGCCGTTGATTCCATACCGGCGATCTTCGCTATCACACAGGACCCGTTCATTATCTACACATCCAATGTCTTTGCGATTCTCGGTCTGCGATCATTATATTTTGCACTGGCCGGAATGATGGATCTCTTTTACTATCTTCGTCATGGATTGTCAGTGGTCCTGACGTTTATCGGTTTCAAGATGCTTCTTATGGGAATTATCGATATTCCCATAGTCATTGCGCTGAGTGTCGTTGGAGGTGTGCTGGTCTTGGCAGTTCTTGCATCCATTGTCCGCGCCCGCAGACAAAAGAAGAAATTGCCAATGCGGTAAAATTTTGGCGTGAACTATCCACTGAAAGTCTTATCAGAGAGCTTAACCTGTCAGGATGATGTACGCATTCTTCCCCTGACGGAGCTAGTGTGACGCGGAAAAAGTAATGGAATCCCGAATCGCGCCATCCAGCCGAATCATATACAATGTACATTGAGCACTGTCCATAAGCAGCTTACAGAAGTGATACGCTTTTTCTTTATATGCTGTCCAGCTGTTGTCGGACTTTGAATCATAAAGGGGGGCACCACCTCCTCCTGTGACAACATACGTTACCCCATTCATCGGTTTTGTCCGTTCATACGCATGATCATGTCCCGAAAAAACCATCTGCACGTGATGTTGTTCAAACAACGGAAGGAGATATTGTTGAACCTTTTCTGTGCTGCCATGAGGGAAAGAGCTGTATACAGGATGATGCAAGAAAACAAATCGAAACTTCGCAGTCGCTGCCTGTGCGATATCCTTGACAAACCAGTTATATTGAGGACTCCCGGGCTCGTAATTGATCGTGGAGTTGAGAGCAATAAAGTGAGCACTACCGCAGTCAAAGGAATAGTATAACTGACTATTCTGAGGATTATTGTGCGGCAAGTGGAGGTATTGTTCATAACCTGATGAATATTTTTCATGATTTCCGACTGTGGAAAATATGGGGAGAGTCTGTCCAACCGAAGTCCTGCCGCACAAAATTGTAAAATACATGCTCCAGTCGGACTCCGTACCGGAAGAGACAAGATCGCCGGTGTTGATAGCAAAAAGAGGATGATGTTGTTGGATGAGTTGAAGGACAGCAGTGTGTATGTCATGATTCATGCGGGTGTCACCATATACCGCGGAAACAAACGGTTCGCCTGGCCGTACGCTCGTCGAAAAGGAATAATCATCTGACGTGTCCCGTCCAATGACTCGATAATGGTACTGGGTTGATGGCTGGAGTTCATCAAGCGAAACGCTGTGCTCTCTTGTCTGAATAGAGTCTTGTCTCACATGCTGATAACTGGACGTTTTGTCGTATTCTACTGAAGTGCTCGACTTCTTTTGTGTCCACCAACTGATCGTGATCGATGTCTGGGTAGCATTGGACACGATCGGTCCGCGAGAGATATTGGACTGCGGCCAAGCGAGTGTGGTCCAAAACAGCAAGAAGATAAATGTGTAAACTGCAAAATTCCTTGTCAGAGGTTTTATTCCTTTCTCCAGCATCTCGACCGTTTTTGATAAATGAAAAAGGCGCACAATCTTGCGATTGAGCGCCTTTTTTTTGAAGAAACATTCACAAGAATGATGTGGATCCCTTTACACTTTGGAAACGTTCACTGCTTGAAGGCCCTTCGGCCCCTTTTCGACTTCGAACTGCACTTTGTCGCCGTCGTTCAGCGTCTTGTATCCTTCGCCTACAATCGACTTGTAATGGACGAAAACATCTTCGCCGCTGGCGCGTGAAATAAATCCAAATCCCTTGGCTCCATTGAACCACTTGACTGTTCCTTGTTCCATGGAACAAATCCTTTCCTAGATAAGTTACCCCGATCAACCGTCGGGACGGTGTACGTCTCAGATACCGGCTCTTGTGAGAGAATCAACGACCAAGAATACTTGCTGGTGGTTGCTCGGTGATAGCTTCTTACACGTTGGGAAGCGAACGGCGGCCCATCATTTGATTACAGAAGCAATGTCCTTTGCACGACGGCATCAGGTAATTCTCACAATGAAGCAAGTACGGTGTACTGTCACTTGGCAACCATAAAATACATATTGTTGAGAGAAGTTCCAAGAAAAAACTGATAAGGAGGGGAATGCCAGGGAGTGAGAACAACGGTTGCGGCAAGGTCCCCTGAACGTCAAGGATTCAAGGATAAGAGGATGGCTGGGAGAAGGGACCGTAATCGCCCTTCTTGTTTCCTGCCTTGAGTATTCTGAGAGAAGAACGGAGAGCAGGCGAAATGAAGAATCCCTGGGTTATCATCGTTTCATGCCTCCTTTTCTGAGGTTAAATCGATACGATCTTCAGAAGTGCATGGAAGACACTCTGACGAGGAAAGAATAAGGGGGAAACACCTTGATCGTGTTCTCATGCTGTCTTGAACCATGGGACCTATTCTTGACTAAGTGGCCGATTCTTGGTATTATCTACAAATTATTGCTTTCCCCTGCACGAAAGAATTTTTTCAATGTTCACTCAGGATGAACGCATACGCTGTCTTCAATCTACCATCTTTTTTCATGATCTGCCCTATGAGGATGTATTGCAGGTCTTGGATAAATTCCATGAAGTACGGCAGCCAAAAGGTTCGATGCTCTTTGATGCCGATACTTCCGGCGATACTGTATATATCATTGAAGAAGGAGCGATACGCATATCCCGTGTGACCGCCTTTGGCGAAGAAACAACTCTGGATATTCTGGGCAGGGGAGAAATTGTCGGCGAACTGGCGTTGTTGGATGGACAGACCCGTTCAGCTCGGGCTACATGTCTTGAAGACTCCGTTCTGTTTTCTCTTGATAAGCCGGCGTTTGAAGAACTCTTGCGTTCAAGCCATAAGGTAGCGTTCAACCTGCTGCGCGAACTCAGCGCCCGCATCCGGAAAGCTGACGATAAAATCGTCCAGCGGTACGAAGATAAGATCATGAAGCTGCACCGGCTCATCGAAGCAAGCAAGAGTATCAACTCCACGCTGGATCTCAACAAATTGCTCGGATTGATTCTCGACTCGGCAGCACAAAGCGTAGAAGCCGATCGCGGCACGCTCTACCTTGTGGATGATATCAAGAAAGAGCTGTGGTCGAAGGTACTGCAGGGTACCAATTTAGTGGAAATCCGGCTGCCGATTGGAAAAGGGCTATCAGGATTTGTAGCAGAGACAGGCGAGCCGATTATTATTCCGGATGCATACGCAGACCCGCGTTTCATTCCAGATATCGACCAAATGACCGGATATCGAACCCGCACCATGCTCTGCATGCCGATGAAGAATAAAGATGGCAAGATCATCGGCGTATTTCAGCTTCTCAACAAGAAGCACGGATATTTTGACAACGACGACGTTTCCTTTATTGATGCACTGTCGGCCCATGCATCCGTGGCAATCGAGAATGCACGTATGACTCAGGTGATGGCAGAAAACGAAGACCACCTCAAGAAGGAAAAGGAACGTCAGCTCGAATTATCGCACTTGCTGATCGATCTCCAGGAAAAAGAAAGAAAAAGAATCGCGGCGGAATTACATGATAGTATCGGTCAGGATATTCTTATCATGAAGAATTATGCTCTGCTCGGTCTGCGGTCAAAGAAAAGCATGGCCAAAATGGCTGAACAACTGCAGGAAATATCGTCGTTTGCTTCTCAAACGCTGGAAGATATTCGGAAGATCTCGCAAAACCTGAGACCTGTTCTCCTTGATCGCCTGGGACTCACCGAATCGCTCAAACATCTCGTTGGGACCATTGCAGCGGTAACGTCTATCAAGGCTCTTGCGTCCATCGCCGACGTGGATAATCTCTTTGATAAGGAATCCGAGATCAATCTGTTCAGACTGATTCAGGAAGCTCTCAATAATGTCATTAAACATTCTCAAGCGACAGAAGCTGAAGTGAAGATCATAAAAGACGATACCATGGTCCATGTGGTCATTGCTGATAATGGGAAAGGTATGGCCGCGAGGGAATCTGAGAAAAAGGTGTTCGAAGGGCTTGGCCTTATTGTCATGGAAGAACGCGTGAAGATGCTCAAGGGCACCTGGCATCATACTTCAACCGCAGGAAGCGGAACAACGATCAGCGTTGATATACCCTGGTAAGCATCTATGAGTAAAGACTTGAATGTTCTTATCGTTGATGACCATCCAATTTTCCGGAGGGGTCTCCGCACTATTATTGAATCCGAACAAAAGATGCACGTCGTTGGAGATGTAGCGGATGGCGAAGCAGCACTCGCATTTCTCAATGATCATCCGATCGATGTTGTTATCCTTGATCTGGATATGCCAAAAATGAACGGTCTGGATTTTGCACAGGCGGTTTTAAAACAAGACAATCCTGTTGAGATCATCATTCTTACCATGCATAAGGAGGAACAACTGTTTTCTCGTGCGATGGATCTCGGCGTAAAAGGATTCGTGAGCAAGGAAAATGCAGCGACCGAAATTGCAGAGGCTATCCGCTCAGTTGCCAAGGGACGTTATTATGTTTGTTCCCTATTCTCTCATTTCCTTGTTCGTCGAAGCGGACAAACAGTATCTCAGTCGAAGAAAGCAACCGGTCTTGATCAATTAACCGTAGCAGAACGGAGAGTCATTAAACTCATAGCAGAAAATAAGAGTACGAAACAAGTCGCGGAAGAATTATTCATCAGTCCCAAAACCGTTGAAAATCATCGCACAAATATATGTTCAAAATTAGGTATTCATGGAAGTCATGCACTTTTGCGATTTCTTCTGGAGAATAAATCTATTCTCTAAGGGCATTGGTTGGATACAAGGCAAAATTAACATATTTTCAATTTAGAGACTCTAACCCCTATGCTTAAATGCGGATTTCCTTTATTTTTCGCCGTTTTCCCCTAGGGGGAAACACCTAGAAGAATAGGTGTTAACACTGATTGCATGTGTGATGGCAAAAGAATAAATTATACACAATAATTTTAGCAATTATGTTTTGAGAAGGAACTATGCATCCGAGTTTAAGTGTTCTTATTGTTGATGATAATGCAAAGATGAGGTCGATGATTGCGAATATCATTAAACGCAAGACAAGCAAGATCTTCGAATGTGCGGATGGTATGGATGCAGTGAGTGAATATAATCTTCATCGCCCTGACTGGGTGCTGATGGATGTGAAGATGAATGATATGGATGGTCTCACGGCAACTGGACTCATTCATGAGCGTTTTCCTAAAGCAAAAGTTATGATTATGACGCAGGACGATACGAAAGCGATGAGGGAAGCCGCACAGCAGGTCGGTGCCTCGGCATTCGTAGCGAAGGAAAATTTATTAGGCATCTTGGATAATCTCAAGCCGTAAAAATATAGGGCGCTAAGCGGACAGCAATATGAATGGTACTGTAAAAGTAGTTTTAGTAAGTGGATTCAGTCTCGTGTTTGGTTTCTATGCCTTCATGATCCAGGGAATGAATAACAGGATTATGCAGGTAGGAGACCAGAAAAGTTATTACGCAGAAGCGCGAATGATCGCAACTGCCGGTCTCAACCATGCTGTCACCAATATGGCAATTCCTTTCTGGTGGGATAACAATAAATTCAACGATACAGTGAAGGTCAACAATGTGTTGGCAGGTGGTGACACCGTGTCATATGTTATTGAAAAGAAGAGCCTTCCCTCTAATCAAGCGCGTGTTACGGTGATTGCGAAATTTGGAGATGTTGCAGCGAAACAAATTGCGGTCCTTAAGATAGTCCCTGAACCACCCTACTCGTCATGGTGGTGGTCTGATTATCAAAAGAACAAAAAAGATTCGTACGGTTATTTATATTGCAAGTGGAATGTTGTCAAAGTGTACGTCTATCCGTATCAACTTCCGGCTTCCGAGCTTCCTTCATAAACCTGAACTGAAAGAAACACACAAATTTTTTCGGTTACCGTTTTTGGGTAACCGGTTTTTTTTGTACCGATGGTGGATTTCGGTTTATTACATCAGGGGCAGCGCAAACCGTACCTGGATGCGCCCTTTTTCTCCTGACTCCACCTGGAATGACCCTCCCTGAGCCTCGATGATTCTCCGAGAGATTGCAAGATTAAACGTACTGACACCGATGGTAGGACTGATATTTTTCCAAGCAACTTCTTTTTCACTTAAAATTGCTAAAAGGTTTTCGGGTGTTATGGAATGATTGGAATACTCAATTTTACACACTGCATATTCAGAAGGTTCCCCGTAGAGTCCGACTTGAGACTTCGAAATAGCGACGCTGAAGAGATCGCCGGGATTTGACGTCTCGATACCATTCTCAATAATACTGTTTACCACCTGCTCAATCCTTTCGGCATCGCATTTGACTCGCGGGAGTTTCGGATCATTGGATTGCTGAAAGACGATTCCTTTTTGCAGAATACATGGTTCATAGCGGTCGAAAATCTGTTTAATAAGATACCCGAGATCGATGTCGACCTGACGGAACAGCAGCGATCCTTCTGCAAGATCGGTTACCTTGACACTGTCCTTGAGCGTTTGTGTAATTCGGTCGTTCAGGGAGCGTGCATGGGAGAGTAGCAGGACATCCTTCTCAGGGAGGACAGATTTCAAGGACTCTGCAGCATGATTGAGAATGAAACGAACACTCTGCAGCGATCCAAAGACATCGAACAATACCGTGGATTGCCAAAAATTCCTGAGATCGGTGTATTGATGTTCTGAAGCGCGAGCCCGGAGCAATGAGTTAATACGGGCCACCAGCTCGGTAAGGTCCATGGGCTTCAGGAGATAATCCTTAGCCCCCTTCTTCAAGCATTCGGTCGCCAGCGTAAAGTCGTCAAACCCCGTCATCATCATCACATCTGAATAAGGATGTTTTGCAGTGATGAATTCCAGTACCTGTACGCCGTTCATGCGGGGCATATTGATATCAAGAAGGACGATATCATAACTTTTTGCCTGGATCCGATCCAATGCTTCTTCACCGTTTCCCGCTGTATCGACATCAAATCCCTGAGACATCAGCTTTGCCTTGGTGGACATGGCAATCGTTTCCTGGTCATCAACAACAAGAATTGAAGCTTTCATTCAATCATTCCTTTCCTCTAGTCAAAGAATATTCTTCTCAAGAACCAACACTCTTTCATGAACTTCCCTGAGTGGGTATACCGGTATATTTCTGGATAATATTCAGCAGTTCTTCGGGATCCATGGGTTTTGTATAATGCTCAACACAGCCGAGCGCACGCGTTCGGGCAATATCCTCCGGACGTGCTAATGCAGTAAATGCAATGATCGGGATGGATTTGTACTGTGGATCTGCTTTGATAATGGAAACGGCCGTATAACCATCCATCACAGGCATCTGCATATCCATGAGAATTAAATCGGGCCGTTTCTTCTTGAGAGAATCTACGGCTTCCTGACCATTGGCGGCCAAGACTAATTCGAGATCAAGACGGCTTCGGGCAATAACAAATTCCACCAAATCACGATTGTCCTCATCATCTTCCACTAACAATATAATCTTGCCCATTATTTCAATCTCCTGAAAAACGTTAAATGAAAATACGACCGTAGTGCTGAAAGCTCATGTCAGCGTTCCGATATATTCACGAACACGATGTAATTTTTCATTGACTAAAGCGTTGATCTCATCGAACTCGCACGTTTTTGAAATATATCCTTCCACTTCTTTTAATTCCGATGCTTGAAGCTGGCTTTCTTCATGGGGCTCACATAAAAGAATAAAAGGAATGGTCCCGTACTTTGATCGAGTACGCCAAAAATGAAGGAACTTAAAGCCGCTTAAGCCGCCTTGTTCTGCCATGGTATCACAAAGAACAACCGTAGGATTTAATCTCTCAACCTTTTCAAGGGCCTCTTCGGCGCTCACAGCAGAAGCTACAGCGAAACCGGTTTCTTTAAACCGGGGGACGAGTTCTTCCCGAATTTTTACATTCGGGGATATGAACAGCATCGTGCCTCGAAATTGACTTGTCACTAATTCCATTAAGAAATGAGATTCATATTCCAGATATTCATTAATGGAGATCTGATAAATTTTTCGCAGCCATTCCAGCGTAGAAGAGGAACTCCGCAGGAGTTTTCGCTTTGCGATGACCTCTTTCACGGCTTTACTGTACATCATTAATTTGACTTCCCGTGTCACGGAAGTCTCTATTTCGGACGATACATTTAATGTCCGTGCTAACCTGTGAATCTCCTCTGCTTCTTCGGTCTTGGGTGCGCCAAACTGCCATGCTCGTTCGAGTGCTACGCGCAATTGACGGACTGCCGACTCGAGCTGTTGATTGACAATTTCTTCGCGAGCTTTCCGTTCATGCTCCAGTGCACGGCTCAACGCTTCGAGTTGCTGACGCATTTCGCCAATCGTCGATGTGAGCATCTCTTCTTTTCCTGAAGAGGCAGCCGGTTCATGCCGAGGAACCGGAACAGATTTTATCGGCGGCGGTGTCAGCGGCGGCATGGGAATCTCTGTCCTTTTTCCTATCTCAGGTACTGGGGGAGCCGGACGCGGGGCGGGCGGAGTGCTTGAGACGCCTGCAGGTGCATTTTGCTTGGCATGCGTCTGCTCAAAAAGCCTTAAGCGTTCTTCAAAGGCCGGAATATAAGGATTCGAAGGATCATTCTGCTTCGCCTTGTCAATTTCCTGACGAGCTTTGTCGAACATACCACTTTTCAGATATTTATCGGATGCAAGAAGATACTCCTTTGCAACCATCTTATTCTTGTCCGCGTCAGCCATTCCTATTCCCATCCCCGAATCGTCATTTTTCCCCCTGCAGCATTGATGAGCAGCAGACGTGCATGAATGCCTTGATTCATAGTAACTTTTTAATCGCCTGCTACTCAATGTAAGTGAAGACGTAAAAAAATGCAAGGAGTTGGGTCATTCATTTTCAAGAGGAAGCACGAGGGAAGCCCAAACATGCACATTTGCTCTATAATTGGCATATTACAGAGAGATTTTGAGGGAAATAATTAGGGGAAAGAGTATGCCAGCTCTTGAGATTCCATTGCATTATTTTTATTATATTACTTTAGAGAAAGGTATAGAATCTCCGTTGAAGTGGAGAAGGGGAATTTCATGCAATCATCTGCTGCAAATGAATATCAGGTAGTGATTCGAGACAAGTCCGGGAGGATTACGCGACGGCAAATTGTCGCGGGATCCGACACCCTCGCAAAAAAACGGGCAGCTGCTTTCCTACCGCGGGACAGCACCATTCAATCCATAAAGAAAAAGGTTGTGTATCAATATAAAGTTCGACAGGGTAACAATACTATCGAAGGATCTCAGAGTGCCTATTCGCGGGAGGAGGTTGTTCTTGCCCTTCAACGCCTGGGATTTAAGATTAAATGGGTACATCGCCGGACAAATTTATTTGCTAGAGCCCCCGCGACTGAAGTTGTAGGTTTTATTACACAATCTGCAAAGCTTATTGAGCAGAAGCTTCCTTTTCATGATGTCCTGCAGCTCATGGTAAACCACACAAAGGAAAGAAATCTCAAGGGTGCTTTACGCGAAATTATTAACGACCTGCGGAATGGAACAGATTCACGAGAGGCTTTTTTACGTCAGGCACATGTGTTTGGATATCATACAAGTCTTATGCTGGGAATTGCGACCAAGAGCGGCAACATGACGCAGGTGTTTGAAAGTGTGGCGCATCTGGTGGAACGGCAGGCAGATTTTAAAAAGGGATTGACCAGTTCCCTTATGCTTCCGGGCATTACGGCGCTCACATTGGTCGGCGCGATTGGATTCTATGTGCTGTATCTTTTGCCTCAAATGATGGAAATGCTAGGACCGAGAATGACCACTATTCCGCCATTGACTGCGATGACACTCGAAGCCAGTGCATGGGTCAAAGGAAATTTTTTCTATATCGCCGCTCTTGTCTTTCTTCTCTGTATTGTTTTTTATCTCTATGTCACTTCTGCATCAGGGCGCCTGAAGTATCATCAGTTGATCATTCGCGTTCCCTATTTAGGCCGCATCATGCGTGATACAAGCATTGAAATTTTTTGCCGTGTGTTTGGCATTATGTACACTTCCTCCGGCGAGAATATCGATGCGATTCAAATTGCCGGAGACAGCTGCGGCAACCCCTATTTAGCGCATCAGATTCGTACGGTGGCCATTCCTAACATGCTGCGGTTTGGCGTAGAACTCGGAAAAGCGATAGAAAATACAGGGTTCTTCCCTGAGATGGTCATCTCGCGATTCAAAACAGGAGCAGAAACCGGCAACGTCAAGTCGACAGCCACCCAGCTCGCCGATTATTATCAAATGGAAAATGGCTATGCCATGAAAAATCTGGCAAATGTTATTGAGATGTCAGTGACACTCATGATAACACTTTCCCTTGTTTTCCTTACGTTACTTTCATCGGAAACAGCAAATGTGAGTATCAATTGAAAACCTTCACGACACAGCGATGTGTTCTTGTGCAGAGAACAGCGACCATCTATCGACGAGAGCAGGAACTATGATAAATTCAGTCGGACCCGAGACGACGAGCAGCGTAAAAAAACGCGACCTTGCTGATGTCCTTGTAGATAAGGAGATCATTACGCCGGAGATGCTTTCGGAAGCACTACGGATTATAAGCGGGGATACTCAAAAGAAGAGACGAAATCTTCCGTGGGTTCTTTCGAACACCTTTAAAGTGGATCGCGATCGGCTCTATCTTGAAGTAGCAAAGTTCTATGCATTCCGCATTCTGGATATTTCCAAAGCTGCGCCTTCGGATGAACGACTGGCTTTTATCCGTCGTGAGTTCAATGCACTACCGGATACGATCAAAGACAAAGCGATCGAATACAGCGTGCTCCCCTTTTCTGTCGACCCTAATCGAACGGATCGGCTTCTCGTCGCAACACCCGATCCCACGGGGGAGGGAGCCGTATCGGTTGCACGCGCTTTTCGTTACGGCAAATTCGAAATCTGTTATATGCCGTTTTCCCAGTGGACCGATTTATGGAAGCGCGTTGCCATCGATCGATCGGCATATCAGCAGCACGCAGAAGATATTGTGGAAATGCAGGATGAAAGCGAACAGGAAGCACAACAGTACGAACAAGCTCTTGAAGATGAAATCAGCAGAAGCGGACTGGTCGACCTTATCGAGAAGATTTTTATCGATGGTGTGCGGGTCGGTGCCAGCGATATCCATGTTATTCCCCGCGGTGAAAAAGTCACGGAATTCCATTTCCGCATTGATGGGAAGTTGTCGCTCTGGTTTACCTATACTGATGCTCGCGCAGAGGCTGTTTCCGCGGTTGTGAAAGATCGTGCAAAAAACCTTGATCGATTTGAACGGAATGCTGCTCAGGACGGTTTCGCTCAAATCGTCATTGACCGCAAGACCGTCCGGTGCCGTCTCTCGGTGATCCCGATGGTAGGGAAAGAACTCAAAAGCAAATATGAATCGATCGTCATCAGAATTCTGCAAGCGCCCAACCTCGATATCTCCATTGAGCACCTTGGTTTTGAGCCGTATGCCGAGAAAACGCTTCGAAGAGCGCTTTCAAAACCGCACGGGATCATTATCGTTACCGGGCCGACCGGAAGCGGGAAAAGCACGACGCTTGTTGCCGCTCTTCGTGCGATCATGGATCCCTCCATCAACATTATGACGGTAGAAGACCCTGTTGAATATCTTATTGAAGGCGGACGCCAGGTAAAACTGAATCCCAAACTCGACTTCGAAGGAGCGTTACGGGCAATCCTCCGCCATGATCCTGATATTGTCATGGTTGGTGAAATGCGTGATCGTATTACGGCCGATATCGCGATCAAACTTGCAAACACGGGGCACCTCACGCTTTCCACCTTGCACACGAATGATGCCCCGAGCGCCATTTCACGTCTGTTTAAAATGGGGGTGGAACCGTTCCTGATCGCCTATGCCATCAACCTCATCATTGCTCAGCGGCTGGTACGCCGATTGTGCTCGAAGTGTAAAGCACCGCTGGAGGACATTGATGCCGAAGCACTGATCAAGCTTGGGATTGGAGAGAAGGAGGCGAAACATATGACGATCTATAAGCCCGTCGGATGCAGTGATTGTGTTCATGGATACAAAGGACGTCTGGCCATTCACGAGGCATTATATTTCCATAAAAATATCCGTCAGATTATTCTAAAATCTGATCAACTGGTCGATGAAGATACTCTACGATCACTCGCTATAAAAAACGGTATGCAAACATTGCGCCAGTCGGGGATTGAATTGCTGAAACAGGGTGTTACCTCGCTGGAAGAGGTTGCAACAGTTACTATGGAAGACGATTAACATTGTTTGGCTGGCCTGGTCTGTATGATGTTCGGGGATGAGGGATATGGTATAAGGGAGCAAAGTGAATTTAGGACAATCGATATTAGCGGCAGCGGCACTCGTTCTGATTACGATTCTGGTGATCAGTGCGAACAGAATGATCATTTTGAGTCAGCAGGATGAATATATAAGCATTGCAAAAAATGCTGCCGGCGAAATCGCAAATGAAATCATCAATGAAGCACTGAGTAAGCGATACGATAAAACCACGTTCAGTTACTATCCGGATTCCACCGAATTTACATCTCCATCATTATTAAAACCTGAATGGTCTGAACCCAAATTTACAGTTTCATCGCCGGATACTTCTTTTTCTTCGTCTTTGCCTTCGTTCCGTTCCACGACATCCTATAATGACTTCGATGATTATAATGGATATGTACGGAAGGTCAACACTCCTACGATAAAAGGATTCATAGCAATATGTACGGTGACATATACACAACCCGAAAATTTGAATGTCGCTAGCAGTGACTATGGATACTTCAAGCGAATAGTGGTGACCGTGGAACAACCGACATATCTTCCGCGAATTCCGGATCCTGTTACGGGTACTCCGCAAATTTCTTTCAGTGCAGTAAAAACATATTAGTTATGATTCTCTTTGATATTATCCAATCGTACATTATTAAGGGAGCTATCATCCTCATCATTCTCCAGGCGATGTTTTTACTGCAAGGCTTGCTGAACGAGCATACGGAAAAGGCAAACCTGGAGGGGGAGCTCAGTACAACCACCTTTACATTCTCTTCCGATATGAGACAGGCGGGGTATAATTCTTCAGTGACGTCTTTTACAATTGCAGAGACAAGCAAGGTTGAAGTATGGGCCGATATTAATAACGATGGATCTCCTGACCGAGTCAGATACTACCTTGATCTTATACCCTCATCACCAAAATTCTACCTCAAGAGAACGGTAAACGGAGGGACAGCATTACCAGCAGGGCGAAATTTTAGAAAATTTTATTTCATGTACTTCGATAGTCTCGGACGTTCGTTTGGAGTTCCGGTACATCCAGATAGTCTGAAATATATCAAATCATTATCCATTCAAGCGATGATGGAGAACAGCGTAATGTTTCATGATGATTATCTCAGATCCTACTGGCAGGCCAAGATATTTCCCCCCACTCTGAATAAGTAGTACAGTCTCCATTGAGTCTTCGAAAATGTCATGCTGACCCGGCTTGAAAGTTACATCAAATATGGCCACTTATGACAGTTTTATACAAAAAGGAATGATGCTTGTTTTGCCACCCCGAACTTGTCCCGGTTGACGGTTCCGCTTTCCTGAATCCCGCTTTGGAACCACCGTTGTGAAGGAGTTCCGCCAGAAAACATGGCGGACAAGTATACTCCTGAATAGAATTGCCAACGTAGATTGTATGGTCGGGAGATAATCTCCCTCCCAACCTATGGGGGGTCCTCCGTCTATATTTGGACACTTTTATTGTTCGTGCCAATTTGGGATTTGGCAATGAAACAACCGGTTTTTATTTGAATTTCGGACAGCTTTTTTAATGTATGTCGAAATTGACCAGACTTCTGATGAAGAATAATAGAAGCATCTTCATCTTCACTCTACAGGAATTTTAATCCGTGTTTCTTCCTCTTGCATCGTGAAATTCTTCGATGCTTCCCGCCTTTTCTCTCGAAAGTATTTTCTCCCTCAGGTTGAATATTTCCTTTGATGCTGGTATCTTCTTCAACACACTGATTCCTCAGTTGATTCTTTTATCTTTAGATACATATTTCATCAGATGGAACGCACCTCCTCTATATTTCAAAAATACAGAAAAGTTCATTTGGTCCCATGATAAAGAAAGACTTTTTTAATAGTTGCTTAGCATGGAAGGCCGGAGAAAGGTATTTTCCTCCCAAAGCGTTTTTATTATCATCACTCACAAAAGAACCAGGAAGGGAAGAACGATGGAATTTCTCGGAATCATAGACTGGCTGGTTGTCATTCTTTATTTCCTTGTTATAGCCGGAATATCGGCTTGGTCCATGAAAAAGAAAAAAGACTCCACGCAGGAGTATTTTCTTGCCGATAGAAACCTAGGATGGTTTGTCATCGGGACGTCGATTCTTGCGTCGAATGTCGGCTCGGAGCATGTCGTCGGGCTTGCAGGGACAGGGGCGAGTTCCGGACTTGTGATGGGACATTACGAGCTTCATTCGTGGATCGCCTTGCTCCTCGGTTGGGTGTTTGTCCCTTTTTATCTGCGCAGCAAAGTCTTCACCATGCCGGAGTTCCTGGAGCGGCGCTATAATGAGAAATCCCGCTGGTTTTTGTCGGTTATTTCTCTCGTCAGCTATGTGATGACCAAAGTTTCGGTAACAGTGTATGCAGGCGCGATTGTGATCACATCGTTTCTCGGGATAGATTTTTGGACCGGCGCATTGATCCTTGTTTTATTGACAGGCATCTATACCGTGCTGGGGGGCATGCGAGCGGTCATGTACACCGAAGCGCTTCAGGCCATGGTCCTTATTCTCGGTTCTCTCTTTCTCACTATCGTG
>Ga0268276_1000111_pt1 | contig 95791 bp, 67 predicted proteins | sample saktaG_4_FD_190145 | JGI IMG/M metagenome (GOLD analysis project Ga0268276, IMG submission 190145) | Saline water microbial communities from Sakinaw Lake, British Columbia, Canada - sak_2010_1_5_45m | ecosystem: Environmental > Aquatic > Non-marine Saline and Alkaline > Saline ... | reverse complement strand
CGGTTCTCCCACCACAGCCATGGATGCCCGTGCGCGACCGCGCGCCGGCTGCATGACGGCCACCAGCGCGCCAGCGAGTCGCGATAGACCGCCGCACTGTTGGTCAGGCCCTGCTGCGCCAGCCAGCCCTCATCAATATTGATCAGCACCGGCCAGCGATTTGTCACGGCTGCCGACAACTGCCCATACAGCCACGGCGTCACCGGCAGCAGATTCGATACCGCACACGCCACTGTGATCCAGTGGATCATGTCGGCCAATGGCGTATTCGTGTAGAGCGCCGCGGGATAGAGCAGCAGCCCGTTGATCTCCGGCTCGTTGGTGTAACCGGGCAGCAATTCAGGCAGCGCGTCTTGCTGCACACTGCGCACGACCCGCGCGCCATTGTTGGTGATCCATGGCAGCCACACATCAGCCGGTTCGCTTGCGGTACTCACGTTGGCGCACGTGATGATGCGCGGCTCGTGGCGATTGACCAGCCCCTGCAGCGCGTACGCCAGCAGTTTGCGTGCGTAATTCTGCTGGCGGAACTGTACCGTTTCGGCGACATTCACTACCGTTTGCGTCACGCTGACCGGCACGCCATTGCTATATAGCGTCTCCACCTCAAGCGTGGTAAAGGTCGTCAGATCGTCGTGGCCGGGGTTCGGGCGGTTGCGCAGATCGATATAAACCACCTCCTGCGCGGGCGCTGGCAGGAGTGGCAGGATGGGCCGTTGCAGAATGCGCGGCGGCAGATCCGGATCCACGCTGATGGTGTTGCTGATCACTGCGCCGGTCGGCACGCGGGCATAGCAGACGCCCTGCCCACTGACGCGACAGGAGAGCAGCCCGCCGGACGTCATGCTCCATTCGGGATTGTCCGTCCAGAAGATGCACGATTGGGTGACCTCGCCCGTCGTGCGGATATCCGGCATGTACTCGATCACCTGCAACTGGGTCTCCTGCTGTGGATAGTCAAGCGTGATTGTTGTCGGCGTCATGAACCATTGTGAACGGGCCGCGCTGTAACCAAACCAGACATAGCCACGCGCGCGCAATGCCAGCAAAGTTACAAATGCCGCGGCAATTACCACAATGAAAACGCTGTTTCTAAGACTAGTATAGCATTTTATGCTCATCGAACTAATCCATGGCCGAACATTATGGTATTGTGCGGTGACATGCGCATTGGTCACGCGCCTCATGGACCGGCCGGTATGACCAGCCAGTCAAACGTGAAACTACTCCACTGTGGATAGACACTAAACCAGCCGTTGCTCTTTACAACACACCACTGACAGTACGGCTGTGTTGTTGGCGTGATGATCACCTGAGCAGAGATGGAGCACGCGGCGCATGTGATTGCTTGCCCGGCGGAAGCGCCCAGGCCACGCACGCCGGCGCTAGACGAGAACGCCAACGGGCTTTGCGCCACGATGTTGTTGTTAGTATCTGATTCGAGATAGAGATGGCCGCGCCGCGCGCTGATCTTACCGCTGCTGTTTTCGATGATGATGTTGCCCACGCTCGCTTCAGAGCCGACATGCCAGTCGGGTACGCTGACATTGATGTTGCTGGCGCTTAGGAGCGCCGCGACGTTTAACGCGCCGCTCATGCTGTCGCCGGACTTTCTGACATAGCTGGCATCGTTGCTGGCCTGCGCAACGCTCCAATAGCCGGGCCGGATACTGTTGGCGTCCAAGGCATAGTAGTGGCCTAATGAAGTGGTGGTGTCCACCAGCGCGCCGGAGTAGTACAGGCCATGACAGATCTGCTGGCTATTGTTGGTCAAACTGAGGAAGACCACATTGTCGCAGTAGACTTCATCATGAGCGGTGGAATACAGGTAGACATTGCTGATGACCAAATCTTTGAGGTAGAGAATGGCATTGGCATAATTGGTTTGTCCATCAGTGCGATAGACAAGCACTTGGTCAATGTATGTGCCCATCTCGGAGAAGACGCTGGATGCATACCCGCTCAAATGGTCGTGGATGTTGCGATAAAATGCGCCGCAGCCGACGATGCCGACACGCAGGTAGTGACTGGTTCCCGAAAGCTGCAGCGACGGGAACTGGTAGAATCCATTGGCGACATGATACACAACCGGAGTTCCGGTTGGATCGCCATCGTTCTCGTATTTGCCGCCGTAGAAGGAATCACCACCCATCACGGCCAAGGCATGCAAAAAGTTGGTATAGGGCGCACGCAAGGTGCCCAGATAGCCGTTGCTGCCTTCGTAGTACTTGTCAATGTAGACATAGCGGGCGTCGTAATCGAACCCCTTGAAGGAGTCGTCAACATACTTCATGGTGGCGGCGTGGGATTGCTGGGTGGGATCGGCACTAAGTGTGAGAAAACCGAAGAGGTCGCCGCCGGCTTTAAGCAGGAATTGGTTCGAAATGCTGGCAAGATTGGCAACACCAGTTGGACCGGTCGGGCCTTGCGCGCCGGTTGGGCCAGTCGGGCCAGGAGTGAGGGCGATGGAGTTGAGCTGGCCAAGTGTGACGGCATCGTCGTCGTTGGTGCCTTCGCTCAAATGAATCATACGGCCACCACGGCAGTCTATGTAGGGGCTTTCGGCGATGTATTCGGTGTAGTTGTCATAGACCATTGTGCCGTCGTACCAAGCACCTGGGGGCGGGATCGTTTCAGTACTTTCGATATACGTCGGGGCAGCCCAGGGATTAACATCAAGAGATGCAGCGATCATCCAATATTCCCCCCACCAAGAGTACATGTGGTAGCCGGCGACGTTGGTATACACTGGGAGGTCATTATACAGGTCAGTGGTCTCGAAGTAACGACCATTGGCTGCAAAAGATTTACAAAACGATACGTAGTAACCCTGATTGACGTGCGGAACCATGTTGCTGACGAGCGTGATGACGCTCGCCTGGATCGCGCCGCGAATGCGGTCGCTTTCCATGAGCACCGCGGTGCGGCAACCATCGTTGGTTACGGCACTGTTGAAGGCGCAGTTGGCCACCGAGATCACGGTGCCCGCACGGGCATCTGTGCCACACTCAACGGCAATAGCAGTGTCAAAGGTGCAGGCTTCGATGAACACGTTGCTGATGCAGCGGGCATCGGTGTTGTCATACATTCTGATGCCCCGGGTGGCGGATAGCCGCGAGTCGCTGATCACGGCGTGGCGCACGCCACCATTCAGAATAATGGCAGTGGCATACTCGTTCGCCTTGTTCAAGTTGACCGAACAGTCGCTCAGATGCAGCGAATCCAACTGTCCGGAGCCGCCGTTGATTTGCAGAAAGCACTCTGCGTCCAGCACATGATTAGTCACAGTGAAATTGCATTGCCCCACGTGGATATAGCCGCCGGCAGTATTTTGCAGGGATTGACAAAGGAACGCGCCATCAGTAAACTGGCCTGAGCCGCACTTGTCTATGAAGATATCTGCTTTGCGAACAGTGATGCGCGGTTGTTTACTCAAGCCGTAATAGAACACGACGCGCCCGGCACTCTGCATTCTGAAGTTGATGTCATCCAGATCCAGGCTCAGGATGTTCAAATAAGATTCCTGGTTTAAGACAAACCATATTTGACCGTTGTTGGGCGAAATGCAGGTGCCTTTGATGGAGTGGAGCCGGATGCTGTAATCAGTGGTTACATACAAGAATCCGTGCATGGAGGAGTTATTAGTCACGGTGAGATCGAGGTCGTTCATTTCGAAGAAACCGTTGGGCATTTGCAGTTTGAATACGCCGTTGTCCAAAGACGTGCTGACGGTGAGTCTTGTGCTGTTCATGCCTGCGCCATGGATGCGCAGGGGACGCTGAATGATGAATGCGCTGCTCCAATTCTCGCAGTACGTACCGGGGGAAAGAAATATGTTTGTTGCACCGTTGTCGATTGCCGCTTTGACGCTGCTGAAATTTACCCCGATGATCGCATCGTAGTTGTAGAGCAGCGCGCGATCCACATAACCCTTGGTAGCGGCGTGCAGGGTGCTGGTTGGCGCGCCATTGAGGGTGAGGAAGCCGCTCATGTTGTCGCCTGACTTTTTGACATATATGGCCGGCAGCGCATTGGTGCTGGCGGTCACCGACCAGAGCACGCCCGATGAACTGGCGTCCACATATGCCCTTGTGACGGCTTGCGATGCTGCGCCAATTGCAGCCTCAAGGTAGAGTGCGCCGCTGAGCACTCCGCCTGTGCGCGGCAAGGCTGACTGTTGCACGTGATTGCACACCCAATTGGCGCTGACCGCATCAAAACCGTCGCGCGGTTCCGTCAGCGAACTGACATGCGCGTAATCGTCCGCATCATACCACAGACCGTACAAGCTCCCTGCACCTGTTGGCGTCGTGCTGATCTTCACGTGGTGGACAAGACAGGCACTGGCAGCATTTGAAAATGTGCCGGCGCAGGTCACATCAGCCAGCCGCGCGTCGCTCTGCACAAGAACGGGATCGCTAATAATCGAGAGCCCCGGCCCACTGCCTTGCAGCATGATGCTGCTGTTGTTCAGCGTCAGCGTATTCGACACGCAATAGTCGCCTTGTTCGAGAAAGACAGTATGAATGCCGCCGTTTGATAACGCGACCGCATAGCCATGCTGAACTGTGGCAAACGGATACGCACAACTGCCTTCGTTGGTATCGTTACCCGTTGGGGCGATGTAGTAAATTTGCGCAACGCCAGAAATGGCAGAAAGCAGCATAAGACTTGTGAACAAACATATTGCACGCATGATACACACCTCCATTTTATGTAGTTCAAAAACAGCTTCTGATACGAGCCGCGCAGTTTCGCCGGCCATGTCGGTTCAACGTTATATTTTCATCATGTAAGAAAATGTCAATGCGCAGACGTGTAAAGATGCCACCGCTGAGGCAGAAAGAACGGACTGTTTCGGAAAAGAAGCGTGCGGCGCGGGAATGCGCCAAGAGCCAACAAAAACTAGCTGCGAAGACTGTTGCGCGAAGACTGTTGCGCAAAGACTGTTGCGCGAAGACTGTTGCGCAAAGACTGTTGCGCGAAGACTGTTGCGCGAAGACTGTTGCGCGAAGACCAGGCTGCGCCAAAACTAGCATTCAGATTCACAAAGCCAGGAGGTGAATTGGCACTTTGCACAAACGCAAGAACAAACAAAGCATCTATTTCCAGCATATTCATCAAGAACAACTTATCGGAAACGATCGCACTCGTTAAAGCACCAATTCACCGGCTGGCACCTATTTGATTTCCGTCAGCGTGTAGCCACTGTGGCCGCCGCCCAGGCGTTCGAGCAGCTGCAGCATGACATACGGATCTTTGCCGTGGATTTTCTCGAAGAGGTGCGTGCCGGCGCACAGCACGCGGCCCTTGGGCAGGCCGTTCGGGAGGAGTTGGTCGGGCTTGATCAAGTCGAGTGAGGCAGTGTCCGCGGCAACCAGATCGGTGGATGCAACGATGCCGATGTCCGGCACCAGCGCGGGCGTGCTCAGCCCCCAGCAGTCACAGAAAATCGTGATATTCAACAGCACATTGATGAACAGCAGATTTTCCGGCGCGAATTTTTTGAGAAACAGCGCGGTGATACGCGCCATGCCTTCAGCGAAATCCTCAAAGCGGCGATTCTCCAATTTCAAGGCGTGGGTCGGGCAGATCAAAATGCAGTGCTGGCAATAGGTGCAATGATGGAGGAAAACCGCGATGCGCTTGGTCTTCGCATCCGCACTGATCGCGCCGTTCGGGCAGGCGCGCAGACACTTCTTGCAAAAAGTGCACTTCTGTGCGTCATAGGCAATGCCGCCTTCGAGGCGGTGTAATTTTCCGCGCGTCTCTGGTGGTGTGACCCCCATGGCAATGTTCTTGAGGGCGCCGCCGAAACCGCAGTCGCCATGGCCTTTGACATGCGAGAAATCAATGAAATAATCGCAGTCAATTGCTTCGCCGCCCAGCAAGGCCTCGTCCAGCGTCTTAAAGCCGATTTTCTCGCGATGAAGATACTTCTGACTGGCGCCAAAGGTTGAAACAACATCGCAGCCCAGCACTTCGCGCGTGTAACCGCGTGCAATACCGTCGGCCGGATTGTTGTCCATTGCTTTGATGTGGCGCGCGCCGGCGTCCTTTAACGCCTGCACCAAAATGCGGATGAAGACGGGTGAAATCGTGGTGTAGCCAATGTCGCCGCCGAAATGCATTTTAATGCCGACGCGCTTGTCTTTGACGCGCGCGGACAGGTCGAATTTCTCAAGCATGCGCTTGAATTTCGCCGGCAGCGTCAGCGACGATTCCATCCGCGCCACGGCGGCATCGGCGAAATAAACGACAGGCTTGGCAGTACTGCGCGTGCGGCGTGATGATTGTGTGCGAGTGGACATGGGGATGATCATGGGGTGAAAATATGCTGCCAGAGATTGGCATACAAGGTAGTGGTGTAGCGTGCGAGGATGGAACTATGCCGGGCATGTTCGGTGGCGAGGTGTTGCCGCGCCGGCTTGTCGGCCGTCCACGCGGCCAACATGGCCAGCGTGATTTCGACATGAAACTGGAGTGCCAGCGCGGAGCCGATGCGAAAGGCCTGATGCGGACAGGCGGCCGAGGATGCCAGCAGCACGGCGCCGTCCGGCAGCAGGGCCATATCTTCATGCCAGTGCAGCACGATGCATTCGCGCGGCAGGCCGGCGAAGATCGGATCGTTGACGGCCGTGGCGGTGAGCGTGATGGGGTACCACCCAATCTCCGGTTGTGGCGCCTTGACGACACGCGCGCCGCACGCCTTGGCGATGATCTGTGCGCCGAGGCAGACGCCCAACACGGGCACATTGGCCGCGATGGCTGTGCGCAGGAAGGCGGTTTCCTCGCGCAAGAATGGATAGCGGTCTTCCTCGTCCACATTCATCGGGCCGCCCATGGCGACAATCAGAGCGAAATAGCGCGGATCAGCCGGCACGCCGGCACCGGCGTACAAACGGGCATCATGGACACACGCGCCGCGCGCGGCGATAAACGGGGCAATCGTGCCAGGCCCTTCGGTAGGCGTGTGCAGCAGGAATAAAACGTCAGGGGTCGTCATTCTTTATGATGCAGCGCGGCGATACTGTCCCACTGCGCTGCTGTAGGGCTATTATAGCGATAGCAGTGTTGGTGCGCAAACGGCATGGTCACGGTGGCGTCGCAGGCGTGATGCAGAACCAATCATGGCTGCTTCAAAAACCACGTGTGGAACTCTTCGACCAACACGCGGCTGGCGGCGGATTCGATAAAGACCGGATTACTCCAGGCTTTGGTCGCATCCGCACCGAAAAATTCGACGCGCACATAGACGTCGTCGGCGCGCACCCGGTACTGTGCGTGCGTGCCATGTGTCTCGGCGCGCACCTGCCCGCGTTCGGCGATAAAACGGATGAGCTGCGCATTGTCCGCGCGCACGGTCAGCACGCCCTCCTGCAGCTCAATCGCATCAATACGCACGCCGGTTGAGGCATAGAACCGGCCGGCTTTGAGCGCGGTGAGGATGGCGCGCGCGTCCGGCGCGGCATTGACCATGACCCAGGCATGGCCACGGTGCGCCGGCTTGTGTGCATCGTCCGTCGCGATACCCCAGATGCGATAGCCGCAGGACAACAGGATATCCCACTTATTGGTGGCATCCGCACAACCGGGCAACGATTCAATGAGCGCGTTGTAGACTTCCAGCGCATCGGCGGCACGCAAGGCCAGCATGCGCGTGGTCGGCCAATGGTCGAAAAACCAGTTAGGATGATTGTAAACGACCAAGGCGTCCAGCGCGCGTACGGCAGCCATGGCCACCTCATCGGGCACGCCGAACGGCAGGCCGGCGCGCACACCAATGATACCGAGTTCCGGCTCGCCCGGCCGGGCGCGGTACTCGCAGCCGGGCAGGCACAGCATGCGCGGGCAGGCGCGCTCCATACTGTCCGCCGGAAAAACATTGTGATCCGTCAGCACGGCGAAGTCGAAGCCGATGCGCTCATAGTCGCGCAGGGTCTCGCCCGGCGCTTGCGTCCCATCGGAACTGGTTGAGTGCAGGTGCAATGCGCCGCGTAGCCATTGTGGCCCCATGGCTGTGTAGGGCGACTGCAGTATGCAAGAGGTGGTTGTCATAGCTAGAGATTATACTGATTTAGTGAGCGGTGCGTCAGTCGTCAGTGCGTCGGTAGGTAACTGCGCAAGGGGGTTGCACGTAGTGGTACAGACGCGCAGGCCCGCGACCCACCCAAAGCGGCCATGCGGCGCGGACAGGTTGAAAAAATCCGCACAGTGTGGTATACTTTGCTGGTAACTAACTGTAGCTAAGGAACCAAGTTATGCCGTGTTTTTTGGTGGCGATTGCCCTGCTGACGCCGCGATTTCTCATCCTGGTGCTGTGGTTGTTCACGGGCTGGTTTCAGGGCATGTTCCACAGTGCGTTCTGGCCGGTACTGGGCTTTTTGTTCCTGCCGACCACGCTGTTTTGGTATGCGGCCGTGCACAACTGGTTTGGCGGGCAATGGGAACTGCCGCAGATTATCTGCTTGGTTATCGCGGTGATGATTGATGTGTCGCCGCTAAGCGCGCGCCGGCGGTAATGCCCAGATGCCCCGCCTGAAGCGATACCTTGCCGTGCTAGTGGCGTGGTTCCTGCGCCAGATTTTGCGCCGGCGCTACACAGTTGAACTGCGCGGGTTCGACGCGCTGCTGACGGCGCAGGGAATGCTGGTGCTGGCGAATCACCCGGCGGAAATTGATCCGCTGGTGTTGACATCGGCGACGTGGTCACAGTTGCGCCTGCGCGCGCTGGTGTTGCAGGAATTTTATGACATCCGGATCACGCGCGGTGTGCTGTGGGTGGGCAACGCCCTGCCAATCCCGGATTTGGAAGTGACGCGCACGGTCGCGAGTGTGCGCCTGTTGAAACAACGCCTAGGCGAGGCAGTTGCCGCACTGCACGCCGGTGACAATGTGTTGCTGTACCCGTCCGGCCGTTTGTATCGCGGGCCGCGCGAGTCGGTCGGCAACGCGTCGGGCACGCAGCTGATTCTGAAACGGTTTCCGGATGTGCCGGTGCTGCTGGTGCGCATTCGTGGTTTCTGGGGCAGTTCGTTTTCGTGCGCGGCCGGCAGCAAACCAAAGTTGATCCACACGCTGCTGGCCGGCGCCTGGACCTTGCTGCGCAACGGCATCTTCTGGTGCCCCAAGCGCACGATCCTGATCGCCTGCGAAGTCGCACCGGCGGATTTTCCGCGCCATGCCCCGCGTCAGGAATTGAACCACTGGCTCAACCAGTGGTTCAATCAGCCGGGCGACGAGCCGCTGATGCGGGTGCCGACCACGCGCGCACGCCACCGCGCGGCCGCGCCTGAACAAGTAACCAGCCAATCCACGAGTCCATGCTCTTGAAACATCAGTGTCGGATGGATGTTCATATGTGCTCATGGGTGCGTATCAGCGTGCTTGCACTACTCGGCCTGGGTCTGATGGCCCTGGCTGCGCCGGCGGCCGCCGAGATCCAGAACGGCGATTTCCGCGCGACGCAGGTGGTGGACAATCTCTGGGATGGCGTCAGCAGTAATGGCGTGATTACCGTGCATGCGACGCCGTGTGGCATCATGATTGAAGGCGAGCATACGGAAGCGGTGCCCTTTGGCGCCTCGGCCTGTTATGCGGATGTGACCGGTGACGGTGTGCCGGAATTGGTGGTCGGGGATAGTCGCGGCTTTGTCTGGATTTATGCGCAACGGTCGGCACGCGGGCAATTCCCGCCGCGTTTTGACCGCGGGCGTTTTCTGCCGACCTATCTCGGGCGCGTCCTGAACATTGACGTGGCGGATTACAATGGCGATGGGCAGAATGACATCTTAGTCGGCACGGTGGAAGGCGTCGTGCAGCTGTTATTCAATCGTGGCAAGGGTGTATTCATGCCACCGGATTTTGTGCCAAGTTACGCGGCGTTGGATGTCGGCAAAGTGCGCAAGCGCCAGCCGCTCGAGACGAAAGGCATGTTCCCCTTGATCATGCAGAACAAGACGGCGTTGTGCATCGGCAGTTTTGCCGCGCCGCGCTTGGTGGATTGGGACAAGAGCGGCACGCCGGAATTGGTGATCGGGGAAGGCTCATTCTCGGCCAATGCCGTGTATCTTTACCGCAACGTCGGCAACCCGGCCATGCCGCAATTTCCGCAGCCACAGCGCGTGTGGCTGGCGTACGGCATGGGCCGCGAGCAGCTGAGCCCGGCCATCGGCGACTTGGATGGCGATGGCGATTATGACCTGCTGGTGGGCGAACGCACCGGAGGGCTGTGGTGGTACGAGCAGCAGGTGAGCAACCGGCACAGTACGGCGATCGAAGTAACGCAGCCGCACGCCGAGCCGATACTGGTGGGTGACTCACGCGCGCCGGTAGGCGTCATGCCGCGGCCGTACTTGGCGGATGCCGATGCAGATGGCGATCTGGACTTGTGGCTTGGCTGTAATGATGGTGTCGTGCGGCTCAGTCGTAACATCGGCACGCGCCGCGCACCAGTGTTTGCCACGCCGATCGAACTGCGCGGGACGGATGTGCTGCGGCCCTACCTGCAGCCGCCGTGGCCGTGGGAGGTGGGCTGCCAAGGCGATGACAATGCCGCCATAATGATGACGACGGGCACGGAAACCGAGGCGGACAGCGCCGCACGCATGGCCTTTGCGCACATCGCGTTCGCCGAAGGCTACAGCGGGCGCGGCGGTAGTGTCATCCACCACGGTCATCTGCCGATTGTCTATGATCAGCCGTATGCAGTGACGCTGCGCGTGCGCGGGCGCAATGCCGAGGTGGCCTGCAGTCTGGGCCAGGCGGGCGAGTCGTATGTCGTCGGCGACACCCTCGAGACGAAATTCGGCGGTGGCGGCAGCTGGCCAATAAAAGTGAGCCCGCAGTGGCAAACGGTGCGCTTCCCCTTCAAATGCGCGCGCTTGACCAGTGGCACGCGCACGAACCAAGTGACCGGCGCAACGCTGGGCTTTTCCATTACGAATCCGAAAGCGGATGGCTATTTCGATTTTACCGATGTCCGCGTGGCGCCGACGGCTGACGCGGCTGCCACGGACGCAGAGGATACCGCCGACGCAGAGGTAACGGACACAGAGGATGCCGCCGACGCGGATGCAACGGACGAAGAGTAGCAGCGTGGTGACATTTGTGTACGATGGCACGTATGAAGGCCTGCTGTGCGCAATTGATGAGGCGCTGCAGACTGCAGCGTGCGCCGAGGTTGTGGCGGACGACCAGTGGCAACCGACTCTGCTGGACGACGCGCCGCGCGTGCCGACTGACGCCGCCCGCGCGCACGAGTTCCTGCAACGCCTGACGCAGACCGGCGGTCGTGCGGTCGTGCAAGCCATGAGTTACTGCTTTCTGGCGGAAGCACCAGCGGCGGTGCGCCCGCTGGCCGAATATTGCCGGCTGGCCTTTGCGCGCGGCCCGGCGGCGGTGAACTATCATGCGCACGCGGCGGTGCACACGGTGCACAGTGCGGCGCAGCGCGTTGGTAGCGAGCTGCAGCGCTATAAAGGGCTGACGCGCTTTCGCGAACTGCGCGACGGCACGCTCTGGGCGCCGCTGCAACCGACGTACAATATTCTCGCGCCGCTGGCGTGGCATTTCGCGCGGCGCATTCCGCAGCCGGCCTGGGTGCTGTACGATCTTGAACGCGATTACGGCGTGCGCTGGGACGGCATGCAGCACCACCACGTGACGCTAGCCGCCGCGCTGGTGGCGCGCCTGCGCGCCCATCCGGCGGCGGCTGACGAGATTGTCAGCGCGGCCGAGTTGCAGTATCAAGCGCTCTGGCGCGCATTTTTCAAAAACATCAGTGTGGCCGGCCGCAAAAACCTGCGCTTACAGCGTCAGCACATGCCCCAGCGTTATTGGCGCTTTTTGGTCGAAAAATCACCCGTGCTTTGACAAGCGCGCCGGATCTGCCTATAATACCTTGCTGTACGATGAATACAACTAACACAACCCGGGAACACCGTGGCACGTCATCTCATTGTAGTTGAGTCACCCGCTAAGATCCGCACGATTCGCGAAATCGTGGGGCGCAACTATGAAATTCGTGCGACGCTGGGCCACATCAAGGACATTCCGCCCAACAGCATGGGCGTTGACATCGAGAACGGCTTTCGGATGCAGTTTGTCACGATCAAGGGGCGCAGCAAAGCAATTGCCGAAATCAAGAGCGCGGCCCAACATGCGGACATCGTCTACCTCGCCACTGATCCGGATCGCGAAGGCGAGGCGATTGCCTGGCATGTCAGCAACCTGCTGCCCAGCGTCAAGGACATCAAACGGATCACCTTCAACGCGATCACCAAATCCGAGATCGACCGCGCCCTGCAGCATCCCGGCCAGCTCGACCGGCATCGCGTGGACGCCCAGTTTGCGCGCCGGATCATTGACCGCTTGATCGGCTACCTGTTGTCGCCGGAAGCCTCGCGGCACTTGTCCGACAAACTGTCGGTCGGGCGCGTGCAAAGCCCGGCCATGGCGCTGGTGGTTGAGCGCGAGCGCGAAATCCGCGCCTTCGTGCCTGAGGCCTACTGGCTGGTGCGCGCGCAGTACCGCAAAGGCGCGAGCGAATTTGTCACCATGCTCAAAGCCGGGCGCGTCAAATCGGAAGAGGAGGCGACCCGGCTGGTGGCCGCCATTCGCGCGGCGCAGACGCACCAGGTCGCCAAGATTGAGACGAGTGAGGTGACCAAGAATCCGCCGCCGCCGTTCATCACCTCGACCTTCCAGCGCGCCGCATTCAAGGCCTATCGCATGAACTCGATTGCGGCGATGCGCGTCGCGCAAGGGCTCTATGAAGGCGTTGACATCAACGGCAAGCAGATCGCCCTGATCACCTACATGCGCACCGATTCGCCGCGCATCGCGCCGGAAGGCCTGGAGGCCGCGCGCGACCAGATCGTGGTCCAGTTTGGCGAGCAGTACCATCAGCGTCGCCAGTTTCGCGGCAAGGCCGGCGCGCAGGACGCGCACGAGGCCATTCGCCCGGCCCATCCCGAGATTTCGCCGGACATTGCCAAGCAGTATCTCGAAAAACCGCAGTTTCTGATTTACGACTTGATCTACAAGCGCTGGCTGGCGTCGCAGATGAAGCCGGCCCTCTATGCGCGCGTCAAGGCGGCGATCAACGCCGACGCGGTCGAGCTCGAGGCCATTGGCACAACCCTCACGTTCGAGGGCTTTCTCAAGGCCTATGGCACCGACCTGAATGAGCAAGAACGCGACGACGCGGACGAAGACAAGAAATTGCCCGAACTGCGCAGCGGTGATCGCTTGACCTTGCTGGACACCGCCCACGAAAAGAAAACAACGCTGCCGCCGCCGCGCTATAACAATGGCTCGCTGGTCGAGAAACTCGAGAATCTCGGCATCGGCCGGCCCTCCACCTATGCCGCCATCGTGCAGCTGATTCAGGATCGCGGCTACGTCGAGGAGGCCAGCAAGCGGCGCGAATTCCAGCCAACCGCCAAGGGCGAGAAACTTTTTGACTTCCTGAAAGAGCACCGCCCGATCGTGATTGACTACGCGTTTACCGCCAAAATGGAGCACGAACTGGACGAGGTCGAGGAAGGCACCAAACCCTATCTCGACGTGGTCAATGATGAATTCGAGCGCGTCAAAGACGCCTATGAAATGTACAAGAAAGGCAGCGGCTTCGCCATGGAACACAAGCCGACCGCCAAGCAATTGCGCCTGGCCGAACGCTTGGCCGAGGTCGCCAAGACGCCGATCCCCGATGACGCGCTCGGCGACTGCAAGACCTTGTCCAACTGGATTGACCAAATCAAACAGCGGGTTGACTTGCCGACGTTGCCGCCCAGCGACCGCCAGATCAAATATGCCGAATCACTGGCCAAGGATACCGGCATGGAGCTGTCCGCCGAGCTGCGCGCGGATTCGTCGCTGATCTCCAAGTTCATTGACCAGGCCCGCAAGATTGTGGATCGCAAAGTGGCCGCGAATAGCCGCGAAATCAGCGTCACCTATGTGGGTGAGGAGGGCACCGAAGTGGACTATCAAAAGGCCACCATTATTGATGTCATTGACAATCCGGACAAGAAGGCGATCGGCTTGCGCCTGTCGCTCAAGCAGACCAAATGGATTCCGCGCAGCCAGATTGTGCGCCTGACCGATACCGTCCTGGCGCTGAAGAGCAAGTGGGCGGCCGAGACGCTGTACAGCGGCAAGCGCGAACGGTTCAAGAAAGGCGCCAAGCCCGGCTTCAAGAAAGGCTTCAAAAAAGGCGCGGCCAACAAAAAAACCGAGCCAGCCGCCGCGCAGGAATAGCCCGGCGCCGGCGACCAAATGGTCCTGTGCCTGACACTGCAACGATGCCGGGGCGGCGACCGCGCGACAGCAATTGAGAAGATCAATCGTGAGGGCGTCGTGAATGGCCAGTGTGCACGCCTGACACCTTTACCCCAAGAGGTTGGGCAATCACAATCAGCCTGTTGGTGGGGTGAGAATGTGGGCTGGGCGTATGGTGTGGCAGTCGCGCTGCACGAAATCCCCCGGCGCTGCTGCGCCCACCCCCTCTAGGACAAAGGGGAATACAGAGCCACACGAGTGCCAGGCCGCCCATTGGCGCGCCTTCTGCGCCGCTGGTTGCGGGTCGCATTTGGGCGGGGTTTCTGGTTTGCTCCCGCTGATCCGCTTTTTTACCACGCAAAACCCGGAAGAGCCGGAACAAGGGACGCGTGCTGAACCGAACACGGCGCGGCCAGGATCATGCGTGGTGGGCACCTCAAGGGCTGGCGGTGTGCGCAGCGCGACCGCGGTTCTCTTTTTTGTCAATAATCGCTATAATATTGCACTGGTAAAGAATTTCGGTGCGCGCGGCATGCGCGGCGCACCGCCTATTGTTGTTCGACATCGGGAGATGTACTTATGGCTGAGCAGCTGGACAGTCTGCTGAAGAAAATCAACGACGAGGCAATTGCCAAGGCGGAGGTTACGGCGCGCGAGCGCCTGGCCGCCGCGGACAAGCAAGCCGCGCAGCGAGTGGCCGAGGCCGAGCGCCGGGCTACCGCGCTTGTCGAGGCCGCCGAGAAAAATGCCGCGCAACTGATTGCGAACAGCAAACAGTCGCTCGAACAGGCCGCGCGCGACTTGCTGATCTACCTGCGCCAGGCAATTCAAGGCGAATTCGCGGCGCTGATCAAGGATGCCATGCCGGAGATTGTGCCGATCACGGTCGTGCAGGAGATTCTGGTGCGCTTGGCCAGCCAGGCCGATCAGCAGAAAAACACGGCCGACGGCGTGCGCGTGTTTGTCAGTGAAAATGACTATACGGCGCTGGCTGAATTTTTCCTGGATCGGTTCCGCGAGCACATGCAGCACGGCGTCGAGCTGCATCCGCTGCCGACCATCAAGGCCGGCTTCCGGATTGCGTTCGCCAACAAGGACGTTGTCTACGACTTCACCGACGATGTGATCGTGCAGATGTTGTGCGAATTAGTCAATCCCATGTTGGCAGACATTCTCAGCAAAGCGGCGACGCACAAGCAACCGTAATGGTTGTGACCAAACGACCTGGGTAGTCGTGGAAGCATGAGCACCGCGTATTATTATGTGTTAGCGACGCTGCCGCACCTGCGCTTGGGCGATCCGGCGCCGGTTGCCAGCGACAAGGTGCGGGCCTTGTGCCGCGCATGGCTGCCGGTCGCCGATCTGCGCGGGCTGGCGGCCGTGCTGGACGAGATGGACGAAGTGGACGAGATGGACGTGGTCCACGAGACGGATGGCCCGGTCGCGGCGTGGCGCGGGTTTGACACGGCCCTGCGCAATACGCTGGTCACGGCGCGCGCGGCCCGCCGTGGTCTCGAGGCCGCGCCATATCTGCGCACGGCTGACCCGCTGGATGCGTACACCCGCGCGCTGGTGCAGGAATGCGTCAAACTGAATGACCCGCTCAAGGCCGAGCTCGCGCTCGACCAGGCGCGCTGGGCGTTTCTTGACAATCTGTGCGCCGCGCACGCGTTTGATTTTACTGTGCTGCTTGGCTATCTGCTGAAGCTGCGCCTGCTCGAACGCTGGCAGGCGCTCAATGCGGTGGCCGGCGCGGCATTCTTGGATTCGTTGCTTACAGGAGTTTCCACAACATGAGTCAGAAAACCGGACGGATCGTGGCAGTCAACGGCAACATGATTACCGTTGAATTTGGGTCAAGTGTGATTCAGAATGAAGTCGCCTTTGTGCTGGTCAATGACGACCGGTTGAAAAGCGAAGTCATCCGCGTGCGCGGCGACTACGCTGATCTGCAGGTGTTCGAGGACACGCGCGGCCTGAAAGTCGGCGACAATGTTGAGTTCACCGGCAACCTGCTGGCGGTGCAACTGGGGCCGGGCCTGCTCGGCAAAGTGTTTGACGGGTTGCAGAATCCGCTGCCGGAACTGGCCGAGCAGTGCGGCTTTTTTCTCAAACGCGGGGCATATCTGCCGAGCTTGTCCGACACCCAGACCTGGGCGTTTACGCCGACCGCGAAGGTCGGCGACGAAGTGCGCGCGGGCGCGTTTCTCGGCCATGTGCCGGAAGGCATCTTCGAGCACCGCATCATGACGCCGTTTGCGCTGCAGGGCGTCTGGAAGGTCAAGGAGATTGTGGCCGCCGGCTCGTACGCCATGGCGGATCAGATCGCCACCCTGGTCGCGCCCGATGGCCGCACCCACGCGGTCAGCATGACCCAAACGTGGCCGGTGAAAATCGCCTTGCGCGCCTACAAGGAGCGCCTGCGCCCGAGCGAGCCGCTGACCACCAAATGCCGGATCATTGATACGTTCTTTCCGGTGGCGAAAGGCGGCACCTACTGCATTCCCGGCCCGTTTGGCGCGGGCAAGACGGTCTTGCAGCAATTGATCAGCCGCTATGCCGATGTGGACGTGGTCATCGTCGCGGCCTGCGGCGAGCGCGCTGGCGAAGTGGTCGAAACATTGCGTGAATTTCCGCAGCTCGAGGACCCGCGCACCGGCCGTTCCCTGATGGAGCGCACGATTATCATCTGCAACACCAGCTCGATGCCGGTGGCCGCGCGCGAGGCCTCGGTCTACACCGCGATCACGCTGGCGGAATATTATCGGCTAATGGGTTTGCAGGTGCTATTGCTGGCCGACTCGACCTCGCGCTGGGCGCAGGCGTTGCGCGAGATGTCCGGCCGGCTCGAGGAGATTCCCGGCGAAGAAGCATTTCCGGCCTATCTCGAATCCATCATTGCCAGCTTTTACGAGCGCGCCGGCGTGGTGCGCCTGCATGATGACACGCTCGGCTCGGTGACGGTCGGTGGCACGGTCAGCCCGGCCGGCGGCAATTTTGAAGAGCCGGTGACGCAGGCGACGTTGAAGGTGGTCGGCGCGTTTCACGGCTTGTCGCGTGAACGGTCGGACGCGCGGCGCTATCCGGCGATTCATCCGCTTGAAAGCTGGAGCAAGTACGCCAATTTTGTGAACGAGCCCGAAGCGGCCTATGCCAAAGATATTTTGCGGCGCGGCAGCGAAGTCAATCAGATGATGAAAGTCATTGGTGAAGAAGGCACAGCCTTGGACGACTTTGTCATCTATCTCAAAGCGGAATTTCTGGATGCGGCCTATTTGCAGCAGGACGCGTTTGACAAAGTGGACGCGGCCACGCCGCTCGAGCGCCAACGCTATGTATTCGCCAAAGTGGCCGAGGTGTTGCACGCGACCTTTACCTTTGCGGACAAGGACAGCGCGCGGCGCTTCTTTCTCGAGCTGACGCAGTTGTACAAGACGTGGAACCCGACCGAATTTGAATCCGCCGAGTTCAAGACGCTCGAGGCGCAGATCACTGAAAAAATCACCCGCGCCGTCGCGGCCTGACGCGCCGGCAATCATGGAGTAGTGCGGCAATGCAGAAAGTACATACACGAGTCTTGCAGATTTCCGGCAACGTCATCACGGTGGCGGCGAGCGGGGTTGCGTTCGGCGAGCTGGCCGAAGTGCGCACGTCGCGCGGCGTGTCGCTGGCGCAGGTGATCCGCCTGCAACACGACCATGTCTCGCTGCAAGTGTTTGCCGGCGCGCGCGGCATTGCCACCAATGACGAAGTGCGCTTCCTCGGCCATGCCATGCGGGTCTCGTACAGCAGCGATCTGCTGGGCCGCATCTTCAACGGCAGCGGCATACCGCGCGACCGCGGCCCGGCCCTGGACGGCAACTGGGTCGAGATCGGCGGCCCGTCGGTCAACCCGGCCAAGCGCATCATTCCGCGCAACATGGTGCGCACCGGCATTCCGATGATTGACGTGTTCAACTCGCTGGTCGAGTCGCAAAAGCTGCCGATTTTCTCGGTGGCCGGCGAGCCCTACAACGAGCTGCTCGCGCGCATCGCCATGCAGGCCGAGGTCGACATCATTGTCTTCGGCGGGATGGGCTTGAAACACGATGACTACCTGTATTTCCGCGACACGTTCGACGCGCGCGGCGCCCTGGCGCGCGCGGTCATGTTCGTGCATACCGCGGCCGACCCGACCGTCGAGTGTCTGCTGGTGCCCGACATGTGCCTGGCGGTGGCCGAGCAGTTCGCTTTGCAGGGCAAGCGCGTGCTGGCCTTGCTGACCGACATGACCAACTTCGCCGACGCCATGAAGGAAATCGCGATCACCATGGAGCAGGTGCCGTCCAATCGCGGCTACCCGGGTGACTTGTACAGCCAACTGGCGGCGCGCTACGAAAAAGCGGTTGACTTCGAGGGCGCCGGCTCGATCACCATTTTGGCGGTGACGACCATGCCGGGCGATGACGTAACCCACCCGATTCCGGATAACACCGGCTACATCACCGAAGGCCAGTTCTACCTGCGCAACGGGCGGATCGAGCCCTTCGGCTCGCTCAGCCGCCTGAAACAGCAAGTCAACGGCACAACGCGCGACGATCATCGCACGATCATGAACACGATGATCCAGTTGTACGCCCAATGCCGCGACACGCAGGAAAAAATGGCGATGGGCTTCCAGATGAGCGCGTGGGACAAGAAACTGCTGAAATACGGCGGCTTGTTCGAGCAGGAGTTGATGTCCTTGTCGGTCAACATCCCGCTCGAACGCGCACTAGACTTGTGCTGGGAAATTCTGGCGCAGTGTTTCGACAAAACTGAAGTCAGCATTAAAGCCAGTTTGATTGAGCAATATTGGCCGAAGAGATAATGCGATGGACCGCACCTGTACATCACCATTCAGCACGCATCTCCAGCAGAAATCATGGCCAAGCTGAAACTGACCAAGAATGAGCTGAAGACGCAGCGTGACGCGCTCAAGCGGTACCGCCGTTTCCTGCCGACCCTCGAACTGAAAAAGCAGCAGTTGGTCGAGGAGGTCCGACGTGTCGAACGTGTGCTGGCGGACAAACAGCAGGCCGAGGCACGCGTGCGGGTCGCACTGGCCGGCTGGGTGCAACTGTTCTCCGAGCCGGTCGCGTTTGCGGAGAAACTGGTGTTGGAGCGGGTCGAGACGCGCGCGGCCAATATTGCCGGCGTGATCATTCCGGTCTTCATCGCCGCGCATTTCAAGGTCAACGAGTATGACCTGTTCAGCACGCCGCTGTGGGTGGATCGTGCGCTCGAGGTGGTGCAGGAGCTGGCCCGCATCCGGATTGAACGCGCGATCATTGAGCGCCAGCGCGACTTGTTGCAGCGCGAGTTGCGCACGACGATCCAGCGCATTAATTTGTTCGAAAAAGTGAAAATCCCGGCCGCGCTCACCAGTATCCGTATGATTCAGATTTACCTGGGTGATCAAATGGCCAATGCCGTTGCGCGCGGCAAAATTGCCAAGGCCAAACTGAGCGAGACGCAAATGGAAGGGGCGGCGTGAGGGCAAACCATTTATCAATGTTCATTGGTCATTGGTCATATATCAATGGCAGATAGAGAATGACGGCACCAGAACAGATAGAAACGAGTTTTGCGGATGAATTGCAGCAACGGCTGATTTGGCATGCCGTGCGTGTCTTGCGTTTGGCGGATGCGTTGCCGAAGACGGTTGCGGGCCGCCACATTGCCCAACAGATCATCCGCGCAGGCACGTCACCTGCGCCCAATTATGCCGAGGCGCGCGCGGCGGAAAGCACCAGCGATTTTGTGCATAAACTCGGCATAGTTGAAAAAGAATTGAACGAAACAGCGGTGTGGCTTGATATACTTATTGCAGCAGAAATGATGCCGGCGCGATTACTGGCGGATGTGCGTGATGAAACACAGCAGCTCTGCAAGATCATCCATGCGTCCATTGCCACCGCCAAGAAGCGTCGTTTGCGCGGCGCCAATGACAAATGACCAATGACCGTTGACACTTGACCAATAGAAGCAGATGATTGTCCCGATGAAAAAAGTAACGGTGGTGTGCCTGGCGCAGACGCAGGAGGCCACGCTGCTGGAGTTGCGCGCGCTGGGCGTTCTGCACGTGCAGGCGGCCGTCAAACCGCAACACGCCAGCGCGCTGGAGGTCGTCACGCGTATCCGCGACAATGACACCGCCATTGAAATACTGCGGGAACAGCCGCCGGCGCCAGCCACGGCAGCGAACGCGACGCAGGCGCCGGACGCGGTCATCCGCGCGCTGCTGACGGCGCGCGAGCAGCTTGCGCAGCGCGGCGAGGATGCCGCGCGCCTGCGTGCCCAGCTCGCCGACCTTGCGGTCTGGGGTGATTTCGAGCCGCAACAGTTGCAGACGCTGCGCGCGCAAGGCGTGCATGTTGCATTGTACAAGTGCGGCGTGGATGAAGTGCCGGCCATGCCGGCCGGCTGTGTTATGCACGAAGTGCGGCGCACCAAGGATGCGGTTGCGTTCGTGCTGGTCAGTCAAGCACCGATTGAGTTGCCGCTTGCGAGTGTGCCGCTGCCGGACAAGGCGCCGGCCGAATTGCGCGCTGCCCTGGCCGCGCTCGAGCAGCAACAGGCCGAGGAGCGTGCCATGATCGCGCGGCAGGCTGCCGCACTGCCCGCGTTGCAGCAGGCGCGCCATGCCCTGGATGACGAACTGCAGCTGGCCCTGGCCCGCGATGCGACCGGTTGCGTCGAAACGCTGGCCTATCTGTGTGGTTTCGTCCCGCATGACACCGTCGCGCCGGTCGAGGCGGCCGCGCGCACGCATGGCTGGGGCCTGCTGATTGAAGAGCCCACGTCCGAGGACGTGGTGCCGACCCTGATTCGCAACCCGCGCTGGCTGCGGCCGGTCGCGACGGTCTTCAACTTCATTGACACTTTCCCAGGGTATCGCGAACGCGACATCAGCGGCGTCTTCTATCTGTTCTTTTCGCTCTTCTACGCCATGCTGATTGGCGATGCCGGCTATGCCGTGGTGTTTCTGTCAATCACCGTGGGCATCCAGATCAAATACGGCCGCCGCATTCCGCAGCAGCCACTGTATCTCATGTATGTGCTCAACCTCGCCATGCTGGTGTGGGGTGTGCTGACTGGCAGTTATTTCGGCATAGAACTGGCGCAGGGCGCCTTCTTGCGCAAACTGGTCGTGCTCGATTCGGCGGACTTTTACAGCGTCGTGTCGCTGTGCTTCATCATTGCGGCCGTGCAGCTCACGCTGGCGCATTTGTGGAATTTCGCACGGATGATGAACTCACCCAAGGGCTTTGAGCAGCTTGGCTGGGCGGGCATCATTATTTTCATGTACTTTATTGCCAACAAGCTGATTTTGGACAAACCCCTGCCGGCGCTCGTGCTGTACGGCGGACTGGTTCTACTGGCGCTGACGTTTGGATTGTATATTTATGACAAACGTGGTGAAGACCTGATTGCCGGCGTGATTCAATTTCCGTTCAGCGTGATCAACTGTTTCGGCGACATTGCCTCGTACATCCGTTTGTTTGCGGTCGGCTTTGCCGGCGTGGCGACCTCACTAGCGTTTAACGGCATCGCCGAGCAAGTCGGCATGAACACGATCTTGACCGGCTTTATTGCCGCGTTGATTCTGGTGGTTGGCCACGCGCTGAACATGGTGCTGGGCTTGCTGGCCGTGCTGGTGCATGGTCTGCGTCTGAACACGCTTGAGTTTTCCGGACATCTCGGCCAGGAGTGGAGCGGCAACCGGTATCAGCCGCTTGCCAAGCAGGCCCCCGAGGTACCATGATCAAGGTCATAGTGCATAGTGCATAGTGCATAGTTCATAGTTCAGCAATGAGGGAGATATGGAAATGGAAACAAATCTGATGATTCACTTGGGTGATTTTGGCGGTGTGGCCGTGCTGGGTTTGGCGGCGATCGGTTCGGCCTGGGGCTCGGGCCTGGCGGGGATGGCGGCCATTGGCGCGTGGAAGAAGTGCTATCTACAGAGCAAAGCGGCGCCGTTTCTGCTGGTGGGCTTTGTCGGCGCGCCACTGACCCAGACGATTTACGCGTTCATTTTGCTGAAGATGAAGCTGCTGGCGGTGCCGACCACGCCGGACAATTTTCTGATCAAGCTCGGGCTGGGCGTGTGCGGCGGGATCGCGATTGGCGTCTCGGCCTTGTTTCAGGGCAAAGGCGCGGCGTGCGCCTGCGATGCCTTTGCCGAGACACGCAAGGGCTTTGCGCAGAATTTCATCATTCTGGGCATTACCGAGACGGTCGCGATTTTCGTGCTGGCGTTCTCCATGATTGTGCCGCTGTAAGCGCGGCGTTCAGCGCCGGCGCGCGCACCACAGCAGCAGCAGTGCCGCCAGCAGGCCCGGTTCCGGCACCACGTCGGTCAGTGGCAGAAAATCGCCGGGCAGGAGCGCGCCGAAATCGGTAAACGGCAGAAGCGTGTCGCCGAGGCCGTCGCCAGTGAGATCCTGGCCGGTGTAGGCCTGCCAGTAATTGCCGCCCAGAAAGGGGCCGCCATGAACGTTCGGGCCGGCGGTCTTGGCGATGTTCCATGAGCCGGTCGAGCGATAGCTGTAGACATAGGCCGTCCGCTGGGTCAGCATGAGGTTATTGTAGACCAGCGTGTTGGTGGTGTCTTCCCAATAGAGGGCATAGCCGTTGTCGAGGAAACGATTGCCGCAAATGGTATACTGTTTCGAGTCGCGCAAATCGGGGTACAGATAACTGAGACCACTGTCGTAATCCGTCCACAGGCGAATGCCGGCGGCGTAGTTGCTGACGATGTCATTGTTGCAGATGAGGTTGTTGCGCCCATGTTCGATGACAATGCCGGAGGGATGATCCCAGCCGTAATTGCCGCGGATCGCGTTATTCGAGATGACGGAGCAGTGGGTGTAGCCGAGCCAGAAGCCGTGGCTGCCGTCGTCGCAGATGTTGTCAACATAGACATTGCTGAAGGCGAAGGTGGACTCGATCGGGTTGTGGGTGGCGCGGCGGCAATCATTGGCGGCGTAATAATTCCAGCCGGATTTTTTGGTGCTGCCTTGCACGAGGCAGCATTCGAAGACGCCGTCGCCGCCATCGGTGAACGAATTTGAGCTGACCTCATTATGCGTGGATTGGTGGATGCTGAGGAAGCAGGTGGCATCCGCGCCGGTCCCGCCGTTGTTGCCACGATTGCCACGAACAGCGCGGTTGTAGACCACGCGCGAGTAGTCGGTGGACGCCAGATGAATGCCCCAGCCGACGTTGGCGCTGCAGTCATTGCTGAGCAGCAGGCAGCGGGTGCCGCCGACCACGCTGATGCCGTTCTGTTGATTGGTGGCGCTGCAGCGTTCGACGCGCGTGTCGCGGGTGGTCTCGAGATAGATGCCGCCACACAGATTCTCATCGGTCAACGTTTTCCAGACCCACACGTTGAGAAACAGCATCGAGCCGGCGTACACGCGATTGTTGCTGGCATGTACTTCGCGCAGCAGCCAGTTGTCGCCGTTGCGCAGCACCATGCCATACCAGTAGTTCATCAACGTAATGTTGGACACCGTCAGGCCCGAATAGCCTGTGGCGCGAATGCCGAACCCGGTGGTGACAGAACCGCAGAGCATCGCGCCGTTGCCATTAAGGGCGATGTTATGCGCGGCCAGCACCAGGCCGCCGGGCAGGGCATAGAAGCCCGGCTTGAGCGTGACGTTGGTCGTGATGATCATGCCGTTGACCGGCACGGTCCAGGTTGGCAGATTGGTGTCGGCGACGATGAAGGCAGTCGGTGCGGAATACGGGCTCCAGACGCCGCGGTCATCACTGTAGCGCATGCGCCAGTAAAAGCGCTGGCCGGGATAGAGTGCGCGCAGCGGCGGCGCATACGTCAGAGTGGTCAGCGGTGCGGCCGTGGTGACGCTCGCAAAGGTGATCCAGTCGCCGCGATTGCTGATCTGCAGCAGCCATTCGGTGCCGCTATGCGCGGCAGCAAGCGGCGACATGAATGGACTGCCGGACAACGTGGGCGTGGCGCTGACGGTGGCATCATTGCTGGGTGCCGTGTTGACCGGTTGCGCCGGGAAAAACGCGGCAGGCAGGGGCGTGGGCGCAAAGCCATAGCCGCTGGCGTCAGTGTCCGGCAGCAGCTGGTACGACAGCGACGTTACTTGCCCGCTGATGGGCCCGACAAAAGGCATGACCGCGCCGGTGATACACAGGGATGCGCTCCCGCTGCCTTCCGCCGTGCGATGATTGGCGCGCAGCCAGCACTGCCGGCCTTGCACGGTGCCGGTGCCATAGAATGCGCTGCCCTTGACCTGGGCAATGATGCTGCGGCTGACCTGGCACACGCCGGCATCGGCCTGGACACCACCGTAGCCGCCGATGATCGTGCAGTTGGTGACGAGCCCCGCCGAGGTACTGGCGCCGTTGTGGCAAATATTACAGCCGAGGCCATCGGTAATCAGCGTGTTGATGGTAGTCACCCGCGCGTTGGCGAGGAGGTCGAGAAACAGCAGCGCGCGGGTTGTCTCGCGCGCATCAAGCCAAACGTTGCTGACCAGCGCGGCGGCGGCATAGCGAATCATCAACACGGAGCCCCAGTGATAGCCCTGCGGCAAGCCGTGCCGCACGGTGCAATCGCTGATGGTCACGGTGTTGCTGTAACTGCGAATGACGGCCGAGTAGCCCATGCGCCACAGTTTCGTTGCATCGCTCATAATCACCGTGGCATCGATACCGGCGCCACGCAGCTGCACATGGCCCTTGCCGGGCGGGATGTGCACGGCGGCGTTGAAACTGTAATACTCAACAAAGACGCCGGGGCCGACATTAATCACCAGTGGTGCGCCGGGCGTGCCGGTGCCGCTGGCGGCGATGGCGTAATTGATCGAGCGCCATGCGCCGGTGGGTGTCAGACCGTCATTGCTGTCGCTGCCGTTGCTGGCGACATAATAGTCTGCAGCCAGGCAGTACCCGGCCGTCAGCAGGGATACGAGCAGGAGCGTGATGGTTGATCTGGCAGAACGCAATGAAGGCATAGTGTCACCGATAGTTGTTACAGCGCGAATCGCTCGTAATGGATGGCACACCGCGGTACGCCGCGTGCGACGGCGGCGCGGCGGATGGCGGTCATCATTGGCTGCGGCCCGCAGATGAACACATCGCGGTCGGCGATGTCTGGTATGAGGCGCGTGAGCATGCGCTGATCAAGACGGCCACGCTCACCCGGCCAGGTGGGATCGTTGGTGACAATTTGATGGAATACGGCCTGGGGGTGTGCGCTGAGTACGGCCCGCAGTTCGTTGGCCAAGGCCGCGTCGCTGGTTGTTCTCACACTGTAGAGGACCGTGCAGGGAATGCCGCGCGCACAGAGCTCTTGGGCGAGTGCGCGAATGGGCGTGATGCCGATGCCGCCGGCAATCAATGCCGCAGCGCGCGTGCGACAGGTGTCGGCGATGAAGATGCCGAACGGACCCTCGAGGACAACTGGCGTGCCGGGCGCGAGCTGGGGAATGCGGCGCGTATAATCGCCCACCGCTTTGATGGTGAGGCGAATGGTCTGCCCATCCGGCGCGGCGGAGAGGGAGAAGGGGTGTGCAAACCAGCGCAGGCCGGGCGTGAGAAAGCGCACAAAGACGAATTGGCCGGCGTGCGCGCGCCAGCGCTGCAGATGGCGTCCGCCGATGTACACCGAGGTGATGCCATCGCTTTCGCGTTCGACGCGCACAACCTGAAAGCGGTGGCGCCGGTAAAGCACCAGCGGACGGAGCGCGCGATACCACGCGTAATTCGCCGCGACAAAGACATAGAGGCCGACCCAATATGCGGCGAAGGCCGGATGCTCGACAAAGTCACCGCCCACCATGATCTGGTGGGCAAACGCAAGTGCGAGCGCGACGTAGACACTGACGTGGATCAGCAGCCACCATTCATAATGCAGGCGCCGCCGCGCGATCTGCCATGAAGAAACCGAGACGATGAGAAAGATAAGCGCAGCCAGCATGGCGGCGGCGACGTCATCCCAATTCTGCCAAAAGTCGACGAGTTTTGCCCACCAACCCTCGTCCTGAAAATGGGCGACGAGCAGGATCGGGTGCGCCACGAGGCAAAGCAAAAATAGTGCGCCGACGATGTGGTGGGCATGCGCGAGCCGGTCATGGCCAACGACCCGCTCAAGCCACGCAATCCGCCCGATGAGCATGAACTGGAGGAGCAGCAAGGAGGCCGCCAGCAATCCGGCTGCGCGCCCGAAGGCCAACAGCAGGGACGCATTGAGCGGGTCGAAAAGATTGCCTTCCGTGCTGTGGACCGAGTTCCACGCCCAACAGCACAAAATGAGCGCGAGGTTTGCGGCCAGGAAGAGCCACAAACCCCGCGCAGCCCAGCGGCGTCGTGCGAGCGTCATGCGCTTAGCACTATGGCGCGCCACCTATTTGACTTCCATGAATTTTGTGCGTGGCGTGGCGCAGATGGGGCATTTCTTGAACGTGCCATCATCCGTCGTATAGCCGCAAACCGGGCAGACCAGAAACGTCTTGTCGGCTTTCTTCCATTGTTCGAGGTTGTCGAGCGCGGCCTTGTACAGCGTGGCATGCACGGCTTCCACTTTCATGGCACGGGTGAAGGTTTGCACCGCCTTGCTGTTCCTCTCCTTTTTGGCGAGCTCGATGAATTGCGGATACATGGTCAGGCGCTCATAATTCTCGCCAACCACCGCGGCCTCGAGGTTTTCCTTGGTGCTCTTGACATCCGGTGCCACGATCACGGCCGTGGGTGTGCCCTTCATTGCTTGGATGACCTTGGCATGGTTTTCCAGGTGCACTTGCTCGGCGCGCGCGGCCGCACGAAAGAGCCTGGCAACGCCAGCGTAACCTTCTTCGTCGGCCTTCTTGGCAAAGGCCTCGTATCTGACCTTGGCATTGGACTCGCCGTTGTAGGCCGCCTGCAGGTTGGCCAAGGTTGACGCGGCCGGCGCCTCGGTAACCGCGGGCGCTGTACCTTCGAGCTTGACTTCCGGCGCTGGGGCGAGGGCCGTCGGTGCAGCAGTGCTCTTGACTGCCGGCGCAGCCGCACGTGCAGTGGTCATGCAGCACAGCAGCAGCACGAGCACAATCAGCAGTGGAGCTTGGAGTGTTTTCATCGGGGCATCCTTTGTGTGAGTTGTTAACCTAACGTACAGCGTATATCATTAGAGCATATACACGGCGAATTGTCAATATTACCACGTGATGGCGGTCAGATACTGGGCGCCGATGGCTTCGGCTTCGGCCTCGGTCATCCAGCGTTCCTCGAAGCCCTTGCCCCACGAGTCGGACGTGGCAATTTCACCGGTGATTTTGTTGTAGCCGATGATCAGGCAGATATGCCCGCCGTCGGCCTGCTTGCGCAGTGAATCGGCGCTGACGCGCTGGGCCTGCAGCCGTTTTTTCCAGGCATTCCAATCGGTGACACTGCGACGTTCTTGGGCGCGTGCGGACAAACTCATGTAAAAGTCGCGCGGCACGACCAGCGTCCACATCAGCGGAATGCCTTTGTCAATATATTCTTGAATGAAGCGCGTTTTCGGCACCTTGCGTATGGTCACGATGCGCCGGCCATGGCGCAGCACGAGTTTCTTGACATTGTCTTCCATGGCGGCGAGATAGGTGCCGCCGCCGGCGCTGGTGCCGCCGGCCATGGCGAGCACGTACATGTCGGCCGGAATGCCGAGGTAGCGCAGGTAGCGCTCCCATGTGGCCGGCACGCAGAAGCCCTTCGGCCCCTGGTCCACCATGGGGATATCGCCGACAATCACATCGCCGTTCTTGCGCTGCTGCACGCGGGTGGCCAAGCTGGCGCGCAGCGTGGCGTCATCAATACGTTGGGCGCGGCCTTCGGCATCGGCCAAGGCGCGCGGGACAATGCGCACGGCGACATATTCGTCCTTTGGCGAAGACAAGAGAATGCTGTGAGCACCGGCGTTCCAGCGCCACGCGCGTTCGGTCGTGTCGCGCGAGCCCTCACCGAACGTCACTTGCGTCGGCGTGCCCAAGCTTGTGGTCAAGGTGGCTTCAATGGTTTTGGCATCGGCGCGGATTTTGTCCTGATAGGTCTGCAATGCTTTCTTGCGCAGGTGCGCATCGGCGCGCGAGGCATCGCGGTCTCCGCCCACCGACAAGCCCTCGACATCGCCTTTGTTGGCAAACATGATCGAGAGATACGCCACCTGGCCGCTTTCGCTATAGAGGGCACAGGAGTAGGGGCGCGCGCCCAGCAGGCGGGCATGTGCGTCGGGATAGGCGCGAAAGCTGGCTTGCTGCGACGTGCGTGACTCGAGCGGCAGACCAAGGCGCGTGGCCACGGCAGCATCGGCATCATTCCAGAGATTGGTGTCTTGAAAAAGGGCCGCGCCGAACAAGGCATTTAAGCGTTGCCAGCCGCTGGTGAAAACAGGCGCGGCGACGCCGGTGGGAGATGCAGTTCCCACGAGCGCCGCCGCGCAGAAGACAACCAGCAGGTCGGACATGTCGAACCAGTCGGACATGTCAGACGGCCTGGATCATGTGCGCCGCCGCGTCAGCAGCGCCACACCGAGCAGACCAAATGCAAACGCGGGCTCGGGTATGCCGACGCCGACTAGGATGACGGTTGCGCCGCCACCGCCGGTCAACACGGCCGTGTTGGTGTAGGCCAGTTCCAGCGGCGGCGTGAAGACCAGATTCTGGGTCACGCTGGCGCCGGCCGGAATACCGTAGCCGGCCGCGCCCAAGACGCCGAACGGCGCAGTCACACCCGTGGTCTCACCCGTCAGGACGCCGACGCCGATGTTGCCGACGACCAGATCCACGCCGCCGGTCTCGCCGACAATGACGTCGCCGAAGTCGAGCAAGGCCGGCGCGCTAATGATCGGACCGACGCCCAAGATCATCTTGAGCGGCACCGGCGCCAGCGGATTGACATGCGTGCCGCTGAGCTCCAGTTCGGCCGTGTAGGTGCCCGGATTCGAGACCACGGTGGCATCAAAAATGACGTCAAGGTTGGCAACCGCGCCGGCCGCAATCGAGAGCGCATTGGTGCCCAGCCGCGCCCAGCGCGGTGCACTTGCACCGACAATGCCCAACGCGGTGACCTGCGTCAAGCCATTGCCCAACAGGCCGAGATAGCCATTCGTGGCGCCCGTCGCCGGGTTGACCGTGACCAGTACGCAATCTTCATTGGCCGTGTCGGCATCGCAGGTGGCCAGATAGAGGATGTCATGCTCGTCATCGTAATCCATGGCCGAATCGTAGATCGTATCCATGCCCAGCGCGCCGATGACCGTACCGGCACCGCTGGTTTTGTTGATGCTGACCAGCACATCTGCCGTCAGATCCACGCCATACAACGCGCCGCCGGGGCTGATCGCCAAGCCGCCGATGTTGCTTGCACCGGTGATGGTGCCAATCAACGTGGCTGCGCCGGTGGCAGGATTGATGGTATACAGTTCGGCACCGGTGGCCGTATTGGCGCTGGCATAGACCGTGCCGCCATTGGCAGCAGCCATCCCGGACCATTGCGCGCCGGCGGACGGGGTGGCCGTGCCGACCGTGGTGACGGCCCCGTTGACAACATTGATGGCAATCAAGCTGTTGCCTGTGGTTAGAGCGTAGAACTGCGAATAGTCGCCGCCAATGAAATCGCCGCCCCAGATCATGCTGCTCGGGCCGATCGGCGTCACCGTGGGCGTGCTGGGCGTTGTGGTGGTGAACTGCCACAACTGGGTAACCGCGCCGGACGTTTGGAAGATATTCACGCCATAGCAGGTCTTGCCGAGCACCGCCGTGGGTGCCGCCGCTGCGGTTGTGGCGCGGGTGGCGTAGTTGCCGGTCTTGATCCGCGGTGACGGTGCGCCGATCCGGATCGGGAAACGCGCGGCCGGAGCAAGTGCGCTCGCGGCCTTAAGAGCCAGCACGACATTCGTGTAGCCCCAATTCGCCAGCGCCAGACTTGTGTCCACCGCCAGTGGCCCGCTGTTGGTCAGCACTAATTGATTCGTCACCATTTGCCCGGCCGCCATCATGCGGGTAACATTGGTGGGGCTGACAAACAACTGCGAACCCTCGAGTAGGAAGTCCTGCGTGTTGGTCTGGCCGACGGCGACGATAACACCCGCAGCCGTTGCCGGCAGATAGCCTGCCTTGGTTACGGTGATGTCGTATGTGCCAGCCGGGGCCGGCGTGACATACGTGCCGTTGGCCATCGTCAGCCGGCTGTTAATGTAGCTGGCATTGGTGATCATGACCTGCGCGTCGGTGATCGGCAGCAGGGTGTCCGCGTTGCGGACCATACCGGCGACAAAGCCCGCATTGGTCACATCACCGTAGACTTCCATGCCGAGATCAACGCCGCCGCCGCCCACCGGCGACCACACCATGCTTGCATCTGTCTGGCAGGCATCGAGGCCGCGGACCGCATCGGACGAGTCGAGCAGCGACCAGTAGGTGCCGTTGCGCGTTTCCTGCTGGAGCGAAATCCAGTAGGTGTTGCCGGCGACGGCGAGGAATGGCGCACTGAGATTCACCTGATATTTGTAGTCATTGAGGCCACTACCGTCCACGCCGAGGAATTGCTCGCAGGCGTAGCCGGGCACATATTGCTGATAGAGCATGCTGCCCGGATTGGTCACGGTGTTGTTGTAAATGCGCAGCCAGAAGCCGTCTTCCAGACCTTGCCGGCCTGCATTCCAGTAGATGCCACCCATGCGCACAGACTTGATGTGGGCATCGTAGGGCAAGTTAAGGTCATCGGCGGTTTCCCAGTAGATGGGCGGCGCATTGCTCGGATCCACAAATGAGCTGGGACCAATTACCCAATCGAGACCAATGGTCTGATTGCGCAGCAGCGCACCTTGCGGTGGCAACATGTTGACCGTGATCACCCCGGCCTTGTCAAGGTTGAAGCCGTTGGTGCTGCCATCCAAGTCGCCATAGACCCAAGCCGCTGTGCCGCGCCGGAAGCGATAGCAATAATTGAGCGGGCCGGCGATGGTCACTTGCGGTGCGGCGGTGTACAGATCATAGTCACCGCCGGCGCCAAGATACGCGGCGGGGAACCAGGTCCACGTCGCGCTGTTGGGCACCGTGCCGGTCGGGCCGAAGCCGAGTTCGGCCGTGGTGAATGGCGCAGGACCGCTCGCGCCCGTCTCGCCGGCATAGGACATGCCGCCGGTGACGGCCAGCGTGCTGTCGTAGCTGGTGATGGTCGGCAGCGTCGGCGGGCCGGCCAGCATGGCATTGTCAATGCCGACTTTTGCGCCAGCAATCTGAAATTCGTCGACCAATTGCCAATCATTCGGGCCGAGATACGCAATGCCCAAATAGACCGGGTTGCTGCCGACATAGGCCAGAAGATTGGCGTAATTCCAGAACCAGTAGAGCGCTTCGGATTCGATGTCCGCCAGCTTGACAAAGGCGCCATCGGCCGGATTCCGACTGCCGGTCGAGAGGTAGATGCCTTCGACATTGACCAGGTCGGCGGTGCAACCAAACAAAAACGCCAACTCGAGGGAATCCAGACCAGGCCCGGTCAAATCAATGGCGGGTGAGACCAGCCAGTTGGTTGCGCCCGCGAACTTGCCGTGCGCGGCGGCGCCGTAGTATGCATCACGATACCAGCCGCCCACCTGCGGTCCGCCATAGTAATTGGTCCAGCCGTTTGGCCACGTGGTGAAGGCCTCGTAGAAAAAGTCTTTCTCCCACGTGCACGACGTGATCAACTGGGCCGTGTTGGTGAAGGTGCCATCGCTTGAGACGGCACGTACAGTGGTGGTGCAGGCCTGGCCTTGATACGCGGTGAGTGGCACGGTCACGCTGACCACGATGTTGGTGGTCACGCCATCACCGAGGATGCCGGATGAGCTCGGGCCGTTGACCGGCCAGATGCTGTCATACTGGAAATTGAAATCGCGGCCGCCGCCGGTCGCGTTCTCGGCCGAGAGGCGATAGGGGACTGCGGCGCCAAGATAGCCCACGCCGCTCTGCTTGGTCGGCTCCAAGTATACGTTCGGCAGCTTGTCGTAGACATACACATTGTCCACTTCCCACCACCAATCCCAATCGCTCACATACCAGAAACGCAACATGACATTGGGCTGGCCGGCGAAGCCCTCGAGGTTGAAGACGATGTTGCTGCCCGGACCATTCGGATCTATGTCGACCGTCCAATTGGCCAGGGTGACCCAGGTTGTGCCGCCATTCGTGCTGACTTGGGTGCGGGCGCTGTCGTAGCTGCTATAATCGTTGTAGGACGTGATGAATTTCAAGACGGGCTTGGTCAAGCCCGAAAAATCAAAGGTGGCGCGCAATTCGGTGTCCATGGCATCGCCAAACGCATCCGAGTCGGCATCCGCGCAGGTGCCGTTGCCGCCAGCATAGTTCGGGCGACTCCAGGTCGTGTTCAAATCCCATGTGCCACCGGCGCTCAGGTTGTCAATGACGCTCCATCCGCTGGGTGGCCAGGCGCCGTTAAAGTCCTGCAGATAGGGAAAGCTGTCAATGGCCGGCGCGAACGTTTGCGCGTTGGCCGTGACGGCCGGCGAATACGTCGTCACCGCATTGACCGACCAGGCAGAATAATAATAGCGCGTGTCCATCGTCAAGTTGTCGCAGGGGTACACCAGGCCGTTGCCTTTGTATATGATGACACCACCGCCCGGCAGCGCGGTGCCGACGGCATAGCTCGTGCCGTTGGCCGGCACACCAAACGTGGCCACGCCGTTCGAGGCGACTATGACATCGTCACCGGCGGCATTGGCTTGCCATGCCAGGTTGATCTGCGTCTTGCTGGCTGCGCTGGCGGAGAAATTGACGGGCGGGTCCACTTCGCCGGGCGCCGTGCCTTTAACCTGGACCGCGTCAAGATAACAGTTGTTGCCATACGCCGACCAAAACAGAAACGCAATGCGCAGATTCGGCTGATTGGTCGCGTCGGCCGGCAGCGGGCAGGTTTGCAGGGTCCAACCGTTGACGGTGTTGGTGCGCGGATACATGGCGACATCGGCCCAGGTCGTGCCGTCGATCGAGTACTGTACATAGACGCGGTCCCAGTTGCTGGCATAACCGGTGTCGCGATACCAGGCAAAGACGACGTTGATGTCAGACTTGCCAACCGTTGACATGCTGGGTGAGGCAAGCTGCGAGCGGACGCCGGACGACACACTGAACGAGTTAAACCTCACAAAGTGCGTGCCTTCGTAAGGCACGGCTGTTGGATACGTGCTGCTGGTCACGAAGGTGACCGGCGTCGCATTTGAAAGCGACCAGCCCGCGGGAAGCGTGGCCTGGTTGAAGCCTTCACTGAGGATGACGGCTGCGCTGGCTGCACGACTGACACAGAGAAGACCAAGAACAATGAGAGTGAAAAAGCTGCGTTTCATCGTGGTGACTCCAATCAAATGGTTATCGATCCATCAACCGAAAAGTTACCGGACTATGACCGCTGCATACTTGCCAGCGGGACATCATGAATGCGGTAGTATAGCAAATGTCGGGGAAAAAAGCAAAGAAGAACAATCCCAAATCCAGCACCGCGCGCCCAGCAGACGTGCGCGTGCATCCGCAAGTTGGCTTGCGGCGACGCCGGTGAGCGTGAGGTCCCTCACCAACATCGCCGCGCCGAGAAGACAGATCAGGCGGAGTACCTGCGCCGCGTCAACAGCGCCAAACCGAACAGACAAAGCGCGAACACGGGTTCGGGGATGCCGCCGCCAACCAGGGTGACGGTTGCCCCGCCACCGCCGGTCAACACGGCCGTATTGGTATAGGCCAGTTCCATTGGCGGCGTGAAAAACAACGTCTGCGTTGCCGTAACGCCAGCCGGGATGTGGTAGTTGGCAGTACCGATGATGCCAAACGGCGCAGTCACGCCAAAGATTTCACCAGTCAACATGCCAGCACCAATATTGCCGACAATCAGCTTGGCGCTGTTGGTTTGGCCAAGCTGCACATCGCCAAAGTCGAGCGATGTAGGCGCGCTGATGACCGGGTCGGTGCCCAAGATCAGCTTGAGCGGCACCGGCGCCAGTGGATTGACATGCGTGCCACTGATATCCACTTCAGCCGTGTACGTTCCCGAATTCGAGACGATCGAGACATCGAAGATGACGTCAACGGTCCCGACCCCGCCCGCCGCAATCGAGAGCGCATTGGTCGTCATCCGCGCCCAGCGCGGCGCACGAGAAACAATACCCAACGCGGTGATGTCCGTCAAGCCATTGCCCAGCAGGCCGAGATAGCCATTGGTGGCACCCGTCGTCGGGTTGACCGTGACGAGGACGCAATCTTGATTGGCAGTGTTGGCATCGCATGTGGCCAAATAGAGAATGTTGTCGTCGTCATCATAATCCATGGCCGAGTCGTACACCGCATCCATCCCGAGCGCGCCGATGACCGTGCCAGCTCCGCTGGTTTTGTTGATCTGCACAAGGGTATTAGCTGCCACATCTACACCATACAGAACACCATCGGGGCTGATGGCCAAACCGCCAATGTTGTTTGCGCTGGTGATGGTGCCAATCAAAGTGGCAGTGCCGGTTGCGGGATTGATGGCATACAGTTCGGCACCGGGATACGTGTTCGCGCTGGCATAGACCGTGCCGTCACCGGCGGCGGCCATCCCCGACCATTGTGCACCAGCCGACGGCGTCGCCGCGCCGACGACGGCAGTGGCACCGTTCACTACGTTGATTGTGATCAGCGTATTGTCGTCCGTCAGGGCATAAAACGTCGAATAGTCGTCACCAATGAAATCGCCGCCCCAGATCCAACCACTTGGATTTATTGTTGTTACCACGGGTGTGCTGGGCGTTGTGGTGGTGAATTGCCACAACTGTTTGACCGTGCTGGATGTCTGGTAATTGTTGATACCATAGCAGGTCTTGCTTGGCACCGCCGGCACCGCCGTCGTGTGCGGTGACGGCGCGCCGATCCGGATCGGGCAACGCGGTGCACAAGCAAAAGAGGTGGTCAGTACGGCATTTGTGTAGCCCCACTGCGCCAGCGCCAAACTAACATTCACCGTAAGCGGGCCGCTGTTGGTCAGCACCAGTTGATTGGTCATTATCATCTGCCCGGCCATCCTCATGCGCGTAATATTGGTCGGGCTGACGAACAACTGCGAACCCTTAAGTAAGAAGTCCTGTGTGTTGGTCTGGTCGGCGGTGACGACCACACCCGCAGCCGTTGCTGGCAGATAATTCCCCTTGGTGACGGTGACGTCATACGTGTCAGCCGGCGCTTGGATAACATACGTACCGTCGGTAATAGTTGCTACGCTGTACATATAACTATCATTGGTAATCATCACCTGTGCATTGGCGATCGGTAGCAGCGTATCCGTAGTGCGTACCGTGCCGACGACAAAACCCGCATTGGTTGCGTCACCGTAGACTTCCATGCCGAGATCCACGCCACTACCATCACGCTTCGTCACCCGCAACCAAGCGTTTGTGCCACGATAGCAAGCATCGAGACCGCGTATCGCATCGGGCGAGTCGAGCAGCGACCAGAAGGTGCCGTTGCGCGTTTCCTGTTGCAGCGAGACCCAATAAGTGTTGCCAATTTTGGCTAGGAATGGTGCATTGAGATCCACCTGATATTTGTAGTCATGGTAACCATAGGCGTCCACACCGATCAGTTGCTCACAGGCATAGCCGGGCACATATTGTTGATAGAGCAGCGTGCCCGGATTGGTCACGGCGTTGTTGTAAATGCGCAGCCAAAAACCATCTTCCAGTCCCTGCCGGCCCGCATTCCAGTAGACACCGGCCATGCACACAGACTTGATGTGGGCATCGTAGGGCAAACTGATATCATCGGCAGTTTCCCAATAGATCGGCGGCACATTGCTCGGATTCGCAAAGGAGCTAGGCGCAAAGGCCCAATCGGCACTAATGGTCTGATTGCGCAGCAGTGCGCCCCGTGGCGGCAACATATTGACCGTGATCACACCGACCTTGTCAAAGGCGAAACCGTTGGTGCTGCCGTCCAAGTCGGCATACACCCATGCGGCGCTGCCGCGCCGGAAGCGATAGCAATAGTTAAGCGGACCGGCGATGGTCAATTGCGGTGCACAGGTAAACAAGTCATACATGTCGTCGTGACCGCTATAGGCTGCGTCAAACCAAGTCCACAGGGCCAAATCCATGGTGCCGGTCGGGCCAAAACCAAGCTGGGCGATCGTGAATGGGGCCGGGCCATTGGTCCCCGTTTCGTCGGCGTAATATATGCCGCCCGTGACAGCTGGCGTGCTGCCGTAACTAGTCATGGTTGGCAGCGTTGGCGGGCCCAACAGCATGGCATTATTAATGCCGATTTTCGCGCCAGTAATCCGGAAGTCGCGAATCGCTTGCCAATCATTCGAGCTGAGATATGCAATGCCAAAATAGACCGGATTGCTGCCGGCATATGCCAAAAGATTGGCATAGTTCAAATACGCGTAGCCCGGCTTGGATTCGATGTCCGCCAGCTTGACAAAGTCACCGTCGGCCGGATTCCGGCTGCCGGTCGAGAGATAGACACTTTCGACATTGATCATGTTAACATAGCAGCCAAACCAGAACTGTACGTCAAGGGTATCCAGACCAAGCGCGGTAAGATTAATGGCAGGTGAGACCAGCCAGTTGGTTACGCCATCGAACTTGCCGTGCGCGATGCCGCCGGAGTATAAAAGATACCAGCCCCCCACCTGTGGTCCGCCATAATAATTCGTCCAGCCGTTCAGTCCGTTGTTGAAGGGCTCGTAGAGAATATTGTTCACCCACGTGCACGCAGTAATCAGTTGGGCGATATTAGTATAGTTGCCATCCGTTGAAATGGCGCGCACGGTGGTGGTGCAGGCTTGCCCTTGATACGCGGTGAGTGGCACCGTCACGCCGACAGTGATGTTGGTGATAACGCCGTTGCCCAGCACGCCGGACGAGCTCGGGCCGTTGACCGGCCAGCTACTGTCATACTGAAAGTTGAAACCACGGTCGCTGCCCGTTGAATTTTCGACGGACAGACGATAGGGAACTGTCACGCCAATACAACCAATGCCGCTCTGTTTGTCGGGCTGGAAAAATACATTCGGCACATTGTCGAAAACATAGACATTGTCCACTTCCCAAAAATAATCATAGTCGCTTACATACCAGAAGCGCAGGATGACATTGGGCTGGCCGGCACACGCCTGCAAATCGAAGACAATGTTGCTGCCTGGACCATCCGGGCTGATATCGGTGGTCCAGTTGGCCAATGGTACCCACGTTGTGCCGCCATTGGTGCTGACTTGGGTGCGGGCGCTGTCGTTAATGCTGTGATCAGCGTAGGCGGTGATGAATTTTAGTAACGGTTTGGTCAAACCCGAAAAATCAAACGTGACGCGCAATTCGGTGTCCATGGCGTTGGCAATCGACACCGAGGAAGCAAGAGCGCAGGCACCGTTGCCACCGGCATAATTCGGGGCTTCCCACCTTGTGTTCAGAGTCCACGGTCTATTCATGTTCAGGTTGTCAATGATGCTCCACCCGCTTGGTGGCTGTGCGCTTGTCGGTGGCCATGCGCTTGTATCATTGAAATCTTGCAGATAAGGAAAGCGGTCAATGCTCGGCGGAGACGTTTTTGCATTGGCCGTGACCGCCGATGAATACTGCGTCGCATTTGAAAGCGACCAGCCCGCGGGAAGCGTGGCCTGGTTGAAGCCTTCGCCGCAAATGACGACCGCACTAGCTGCACAACTGACGCAGAAAGTGCTAAGCACAACGAAAATAAAAAGACCGCACTTCATGTTGCGGCTCCACATCAAATGGTTAACGATCCATCAACCCAGAAGTTACCGAACTATGACCGCCGAACACGTGCCAAACACGAACGGTACATCGGTCTACTGTACGAAAATCACATAAAAAAAGCAAGGATAAGGGCAGAATCACGGAGTTGGTTGTTGCTGCATCAGTGCTGCACAAAACACCGCTGGCCACCGGCAGAAGGCCCGCGCCGGCGCAACCACAGCCAGCCGCCCAGCAGGCCGCCCACAAGCAGACCTGGCTCCGGAACAAGCATGTGCTGGCCGACATCATCCCAATCATCGCTGGGCAAAACGTCCCATTCTACGGCGGCATATACCGGCGCGGGCTGGTGCACTTCCGGCCGGCGGCACAGTGTCAGGTCGCGCCCCCAGTTGGCGCTGCTGTTCTGCTCGCCGACCACGTCAAGCAACGTGGCGCCGGTGGTGAACACGCCGATGGCGTCGTTGCCGGTGAATTGCAGACACAAGCTGCCGGTGACCAAGTCGCCCTTGGCGCGCAAGCTGTCGCTGGCCTGATTGCAGACAATCACATAGGTGTGGCTGGCGGTCAAAACCCCGCTCAAGGTCAAATCATTGGCGAACGCACCGGCACCGTTCATCTGCTGCTTCACAACATAGCCGCTGAGGTCAATGGCATTGCTGGTGCCGTTGTAGAGCTCGATGAATTTGTTGCCGCTGCTGCCTTCGCCATATTGAGAAATCAAGAGCGCAGACGCCAACCCCGTTGCACCGGCCACAACCCGCACGGTCTCGCTGGTTGCGCCGTCCTTATCCTGGGCGATGAAGACCAGATCATACATGCCGGGCTGTGGTGGCACACCGCTGAACTCACTGCTGACGGTGCCTTTGTTACTGACCACGGCAAAGGCAGCCCAGGCCGGCAGGGGTGCGGCCTGTAGCGTGATGGTGTCGCCATCAACAGTGTCTTGGGCGCTGACGGGAAATTGGAGCAGTGAGCCGGCCAACACAGCCTTGTTGCCGATATGCGCCAAGACCGGCGGCTTGTTGCTTTCAACAAGGCCCCACTGGATCGCCGGATCACCCTGCAAATTGAGGCCGAATTGAATCCAGCGCTCGGCGCCTTCAACGGTGCATTGCGGCGCCATGTCGGCTTTGTGCTGTGCAAACGCTTGGCCGATGGTAACGCTGCGCGGCTGCAACAGGCGCTGATAGAATTTGTAGGCATAGACCGTGGATGCCCCGCCATCCCAACTGCCGGGCTCGCCCCAACCATAGCGGCTGCAGCCAATATAGCTCAGCGTGCCGTTGTTGGCGTTGCGCAAGAAACCCTCGCTGAAACATGGCTCGGGGCTGCCATCAAAGTGGCCGGTCAGGCAGGCATCGGTGTAGACCAGCACGACACGATTGTTGAGCGTGCTGGCTTCCGTGGTCGTGTAATCGCCGCTTTCGAGGCCCCAGCCGGATTCATAGCCGTGGTCGGAGAAAAAGACCTGGCCCCAGCCCAGATTCATTTTTGATTGCACATTCGCGGCCGTCTGCGCGTAATCCCCGGCGGTGGTCGTGTCCCACGAGGTCAGCGTGTCGAAAAAGCACGACAGCGTGGCCGCGCGCCAGTACTGGGTGATACCGTCGCGATACAGGCGCCGCGCCCAGATCTCCGCATCGCTGACACTGGGGTGGTTGGCCGCGCGAAATTCAGCGTGGCCGTCGTTCAGCAGATCGGTCGGCCGACCGGTGCCGGTGTAGGTATCCCACGTCTCCGTGCCGATCAGCAACATTTTGTCGAGCAGTGCGGTCGGGCGATTGTTCTCAAATGCAATCACTTTGTTAATGTAATCCGTGGCCTGCTGCGCGGTGCGCACGGGTATCCGCCCGACAAGCACATCCGGAGCCATGTCCACGCCGTCGTTGGTCTCGCCGTAGTTGCTATCACCGTCGGCGTTCCAGGTGCCGTCCAAACCGGAATAGTATAAATCGGTCGGCATTTGAGATTCAAGTTCAGGACCGGTGACATAACAGTCGCGATCCGGCACGACGGTGTCATCGCCGCCGAGCACGACAAAGAGGGTGCCCTTGCCATAGACAAAATTGGTGATGCAGTTGCGGATTTTCTGCTGGGTATCCATACCAGGATAGGCGGCGGTGATGGCCTCGACAGTCATGATTGCGGTAGACAGGCCGCGCCCGGCGCGCTGCGCAGCCAGGGCGGCAAAGGCATTCGAAAGCGCCTGTGAGGTAATGATCAGATAATCCACGGCATTGCGCGGAGCTAGGCGCATCGTCTGGGGACGTGCCTCGGCCAACTGCGGATTGGCCGCCATGCCGCGCGCCATGGCGCCGAAGACCTCCAGATTGCGCGCCGACATCGCGGCTGGCGTGGTCACCTCATACTCGATCGTCACCCGTAGCTCGGACGCGAAATGTAACACGCGTTGCGCCGCGTTGTAGCGCACCGGATTCAGGCGCAACGCCACCAGCGTATAGCCGCGCATGGTTTGTGTCTCAAGATACTGCGCCTGCTGTTGCGGCATCAGCGTATCGCGCGCATAGGCCTCGGCGCGTGCCGGTGTCACGGCGGCCTTGGGCGCATTGCGGCGCTGCGGCGGCTGGGCGGGTGCGACCGTGATGCCGGTCTGTAGCAGCGCTTCATCACTGACGCAATGCACGGCGGTCACGCGCGCGCCGGCCGGCAGCAACAGCGTGCGATACGCCGCTGGCAACCATGGCGCGCCAGGCGTGTCGCACGGCCGTGCTTCTGCGGCCAGAATCACGGCGGTGCCGTCGGCCTGCGGGGTCAGACTGAGGGCCGCACGCGCGAATGAGAAGGTGTGTGTCAGTGTGGCCGCCGGCGCACTCACGCTCAATCCCAGGCCGACCAGCGCCCATGCAATCAACTTCATAGTAGTCCGGTTGTTGTACTATCGCAGTCCATCGCGCGGCAAACTGGCGATGCGACTGCATCGTGAAAGAGCACATGAAAAACCATGCAAACAATTATATAAGTATAGCAAAAAGCACCTGTGGACGTCAATGAAAATGCACCCCCAGATCCGGCGATTCGTGAAATGCAGGTGCTGCAAGGCCGATAGATATCGATAGTGAGTGGTATTTTGGGTGCGATGTGGCTGGGTGATTGCGGAGTGCAGTGGTGCCCCAAGGGGGCAGGGCATACCAGCCCAGGGCAACGCCCTGGGTAACGGCGCATTCCCTGCATTCCCGCCCTGTCGGGGCGGGGGGGATGAATGACGAATAGCGAATACCGCTTTTAGCGGCACTCCAAGCAGCAAGAAATGATGCATGACGAACTTGCAGCAGCAGCCCGGCGGCAGCACCGAGCATCTGCGCGGTCTGCGGGACGAGCCGGCTGGTTCCGCCATCCATCCGCGCCGTTGGCGCGACTGCTATCGCAGCGTCAGCGACACCCACCCACACCGCCCTTGTTTGTGTGCGGTTGCGAATTATGGCGAAATTGTGTTCAATAGATAGAGTAATCTTACCAGGAGTTTTGCATGAATGGCAAGGAGCTCGTCTTGGCGGCCCTGCGCAATCAGCCGACGGCGCGCGTGCCGTGGGTGCCGTTTGTTGGTTGTCATGGCGCGGCGTTGCTGAACGTCAGCGCGCGCGACTATTTTCTGTCTGCGGATCTGATCGTGCGCGGCGCCGTTGCGGCCATCCAGCGCTATCACGCGGACGGCATTCCGGTCACGTTCGATTTGCAGATCGAAGCCGAAATTCTCGGCTGCGATCTGGTCTGGGCCGACGAAAACCCGCCCGCCGTCGCGTCCCATCCATTGCTCAGCCGTGCACTGGCCGACCTGCATGTGCCGCGCGCCGACGAAGGCCGGCTGCCGATCGTGCTGGAAGCCGCGCGCCGGCTGGCCGCGCAACAGCCGGCGACCGCCTTGTATGGCCTGATCACCGGCCCGTTCACGCTCGCGCTGCACCTGCTCGGGCCACATGTCTTCATGCTGATGTATGATGATCCGCAAAAAATGCGCGAGGTGCTGGGCTTCTGCCGCGAGGTTGCGTTGGCTGTGGCGGGCTATTATATGGATGCCGGCTGCGATGTCATCGCGATGGTGGACCCGATGACCAGCCAGATCGGCCCGGAACATTTCCACGAGTTCGTCACGCCGTTTGTCACACCGATCTTCAACGCCATTCGCGCCCACGGCAAGCTCTCGTCGTTCTTTGTCTGCGGCCACGCCCAGGCCAACATTGAGGAGATGTGCCGCACCAAACCGGACAACATCTCGATTGATGAAAACATCCAGCTCAGCTTTGTGCGCGATGCGTGCGCCCGCCACGGCATTTCCTGTGGCGGCAATCTGCAACTGACGGTCGTACTGTTGTTCGGCAAGAAAGAGGACTGCCTGCGCAATGCGATCGAATGCATGAGTGCCGGTGGTGGACAGGGGTATGTGCTGGCACCCGGCTGCGACATTCCGTATGCAACCCCGCCGGCGAATCTCGAGGTGATCGGCCAGCTCGTGCGCGATACGTATCAGCAGGACATCGCGCGCACCCTGTTGCAGTCGCACATCGAAGCCCACAGCGACCTCGATATGAGCGACTACGGCACACTGGATAAGGTGGTCGTGGACGTCATCACGCTCGATTCGGAGGCCTGCGCGCCGTGCCAGTACATGGTCGAGGCCGTCAAAAATGTGGCGCCGCTGTTCGAGGATCTGATCATCTGGCGTGAGCACAAAATCAAAATACCCGAGTCGGTCGAATTCATGGCCGCCATGATGGTGCGCAACGTGCCGACGATTTGCATTGACGGCGAAATTGTCTTTGTCAGCCGGATTCCCAGCCGCGATGAATTGGTGCGCGCGATCCAGGAGCGGCTCAACCGCAAAGTGCGCCGCTACTTCAAGCAGTACACCTGCAAAGTGCTCGTGCTGGGCGGCGACGGCGCCGTCTGCGACGAGATCAAGGGCAATATTGCGCAGGCAATCAAAGAATTGGGCATTAATGTGCCGGTCGAATGGGTGCAAGCGCCGGAGGAAATCGCGCGCTATGAGGTGGACGCGACGCCGGCGGTGATCACGGTGCAGTCGGCCGTGAAATCGGTCGGCAAAGTCCCGTCCGTTGACATCATCAAGGAATGGCTCAAAGATCTGCGCTTGTAGGTGCCTGGCGCCAAGTTTCAAGTTAAGACCGTAGGAAAAAGAATTATGCCCGCTCTTTTTGAAAAGACAACCATCGGTTCGCTGCCGCTGCCTAATCGCCTGGTGCGCTCGGCTACTTGGGAAGGTATGGCCGCGCCGGATGGCACAGTCACGCCGGCGCTGATGGACATGATGACGGCCCTGGCGCGCGGTGGCGTGGGCTTGATCATTTCCGGCCATGCGTTCGTCAGTCCCGAAGGCCAGGCCAGTCCCGGCAAACTAGGCGTGCATACGGACGCCATGCTGCCCGGGTTGACCGCCATGGCCAACGCTGTGCATGCGGCCGGCGGCCGAGTCGTTCTGCAACTGGCGCACGCCGGCAGCGAGGCGTTGCCGCAACTGACCGGCCTGCCACCGCGCGGTCCCTCCCCAATGAAAAACGGCAATGGTGATGACGCGCGCGGCATGACCGTTGACGAAATCCTGGCTGTGGTCCGCGCGTTTGCCGCCGCCGCCGGGCGCGCCCAACGCGCCGGGTTCGACGGGGTGCAGATTCATGCCGCGCACGGCTATCTGCTGAGCCAGTTCCTGTCCGGCTATTTCAACAAGCGCAGCGATGACTACGGCGGGACGCTTGACCAGCGGGCCCGGATCGTCGTCGAGACCGTCACGGCCGTGCGCGCCGCGGTTGGCCATGACTATCTCGTGTTGGTCAAGATTAATTCAGAAGATTTTGTGGAGGAGGGATTGACCCGCGCGGACATGTGCATGCTCGCCCGGCTGCTCGAGCAGGCGGGCATTTCCGCCATCGAGCTCAGCGGCGGAACGCGCTACTCGGGGAACAACTCACCCGTCCGCCGCGGCAAACTCCAGTCCGTGTATTATCGCGAAGCCGCCGTGCTATGCCGGCAGCACGTGCGCGTGCCGCTCCTGCTGGTCGGCGGCATTCGCGACGTTGCCATCGCCGAGGAATTGGTGGCGACCGGTGTGACGGATTTTGTGGCGTTGAGCCGGCCGCTGATTCGCGAGCCGGACTTGGCCAACCGCTGGCAGGCGGGTGATCGTGCGCCGGCGGCGTGTATCTCGTGCAATCTGTGTTTCCGGTCGGCGCACGCCGGCGAAGGACTCTATTGCGTGACCGCCCGCAAGGCGCAGCGCCTCCCGCGACCCTGCGGCTGAAGAGATTCAGGGTTCTGCAGAAATGATGAATGATGAGTGATGAATGATGAATGATGAATGCAGAACAAGAAAAACATCAAGTGTTGCATGCTTCAAAAAGCGATGATCGGCTTTTCCTTCGCGCCGCTCGCGTATCTCTGCCCGTAGCCGACGCACGGCGTGCGGCGTGCAGCACATCACGCGGAACGCCGCTCCGCCGGCCGGCTGCCGAGGGGAGCGCGGCACGCCCGTGCCGCTGAGTGGCGGCGGGATTTCCATATCCCGCCCGTGCGACAAGGGATGCGATCGGGAGATCGCACTTACCTTCAGCCGATCCGGCGATCGGCGCTCCCATCGCCGCACGGCGTGCGGCGTGCAGCACATCACGCGGAACGCCGTTCCGCGGCTACATTGCGGGATGGGCGCGGAACTGGTATCTCTGCCCGTAGCCGACGCACGGCGTGCGGCGTGCAGCACATCGCGCGGAAGTGCGTGCGGCGCGCAGCCGTGCCCGGCGTATAATTCTACTGCGCTGCCGTGTTGGCGTTACAGCGGGCAATGTTGGCAAGCCAAAATCGGACAAAAATTGTATAATATCCTTTTTGTTTTCACCGATAGGACTTGTGCATGAAAGCTGCCGTTCCCCGTATGCCCGCCACGCCCGCCGCGCCGCCGCCGAGCGGCTGGCGCCACGCGCTCTCGACTATCCTCCAATTGCTGATCATTATTCCGCTGGCGTTGTTCATCAAATCCAACACGATCGAGCTGTTTAAGATTCCGACCGGTTCGATGGAACCAACGTTGTATGGGGCGAATGACCTGGGCCGCGGCTTTGGCGATCATCTGCTGGTGCTGCGCTTTCCCTATGGGTTGAGCGGCACGATCAAAGTGCCGCTGCTGAACTGGCGCATTCAGATGCCCTATCAGCGCTTGTGCTTTGGCGGCATGCACGCGCCGCGCGTCGGCGATGTGGTGGTGTTCGAAAACCCGGTTGATCCGGCGATCGACTACATCAAGCGCTGTGCCGGCGCATCCGGCGACCGCGTGACCATCCGTGACGGGCACCTGTTTGTGAATGGCTGGATCGTCACCAACTCGCCGGCCACGGCCAGCTATGTGCGTTATTCGAATGTCGGCCTGCTGTCCACGCATTATGCGGAAGTGCGCCGCCAAGTGTCCAAAATTATGGAAAATAAGCTGGCAAATATCCTGGCAACTAATCCGACGATGGCATCCGCTGTCTGCAAAATATTGAATAGCCCGCGGGGCGCGCCCACGCTGCCGCAACTCATCGGCACGTTGCGCAATAATGGCGAACTGCTGGTGGAGCTGGTCTCGCCCTATGCGCGCATGCAATTGCTCAAGCTGATGGAAGAGACTGGCTGCACGGCGATCAAGGATGCGGTCTATGTCAATGGCACGCGCTATCGCGAGGTTGAGGCGGGCATGCAGCGCAGCGCCAGCATTGGCGATCCGATTGAAAGCGAAGTGCGCGTGCCGACGAATTGCTTCTTCATGATGGGCGACAACAGCGCGCATTCGCTGGACAGTCGCTACTGGGGCTTTGCGCCGCTTGAATTGGTCAAGGGCAAGGCCTGGGTCGTGTATCTGCCGATCAAGCGTATTCGCCTGGTGCGATGACACTGTACCCGCGATGTAAGTATTGGCCGTGCCCGCCAGACGCAGGCGCTCCCGCGAACCCTGTGCTGACGACGCTGCACAGTAGACGCGGCGTCCCGCCGCGTTATCTGCAGATGCTGCGCGTTGCCGGAGCTGGGTCTGGCGCCACCGGCCCGGCGGCGCTCGTGCTTGCTACGGTTGCCCTGCTGCTGGCTGGCTGCAGCAGCATGCGTGAGGCGCTGCCCGGGCCGATTGGCGAGGCCATTCGTGCACCCGCGCCGCGCCAGACGGTGCGCGTCGCGCTGGCGCTGAATGCGCCGAGTGTCACGCTCAAAGTTGCCGGGCCGGGCGTGCTGTATGACCGCGTGCGGCGCCGCACCGTGGAACGCTTTGCGACCCTGGCCGCCACCTGCACAAGTGCGGGCGGCGGCATTGTCATGAACGGCCGCGCACTGGGCACGTCCCGCCTGGCCATCGTGCCGGATATGCCGCAAAGCCTGTGGGTCAACAATACCTTGTATCGCGGCGCGCTTGAACTGGTCGGCAAGGCCGGCACGCTGACGGTGGTCAACAACCTTGATCTGGAAGAGTATCTGATGGGCGTGGTTCCGCGCGAGACGTTCGCGTCGTGGCCGGACGCGGCCCTGTGCGCGCAAGCGGTGGCCAGCCGCAGTTTCGCCGTCTATCACATGCGCCACGGCAGCAAGAATGATTATGATCTGATCGCGCCGATGCATCAACTCTATGGCGGCGCCAGTGCCGAAGACCCGCGCACCAGCAAGGCCGTGCAGGACACACGCGGTGAGATTCTCTCGTATAATGGCGATGTCCTGTGCACATTCTTCCACACCAGTTGCGGCGGCCGCACCGAGGAGGCCCGCTTGATTTTCCCGGATGTGAAGAACAGCCCGCGCGGGGTCAGCTCCAACTTTGAAAACGATTCGCCGCATCATTTCTGGCGCTATTCCGTGGCGCTGCTCAACTGTGGCGAAAAACTGCGCCAGGATGGCAAGGCGCCGGGCGGGCCGATCACCGCTGTCCGCGTCCTGCAGCGCTACCCAAGCGGGCGCGTGGCGCGCCTGCAGTTCAGCTCGGCGCGCGGCGCGTGCGAGCTCAGCGGCGAAGACTGCCGCCGCATCCTCGGTTATGACAAACTGAAGTCAACCCTCTTCAATGTGGCCATCCGCGGCGACCGACTCGAATTTGCCGGGCGCGGCTGGGGCCACGGCGTCGGCTTGTGCCAGTGGAGCAGCAAGGGCATGGCCGACCGCGGCTACACCTACAAGCAGATTGTGCTGTATTTCTACCCGGGTGCGGAAATCACGCGCTGACGCGCGCATGCCTGTGACAGGCATGAGTATTCAATATTCGGTGTTCAGTATTCGGTAGCAAACACTATTGGCAGATAGTTTCGCCACAGATGAACGCGGATGGACGCCGATGCAGCGGATTTCCACTTGCAGAGCACAAGCCTGCTGATTGCTCAGCGTGCTCCGCGCCTCGGCGGTGAAAGTGCTGTCGCTGCGCCTGCCCGCCGGAGTGAGTTCCGGCGCCTACCCTATGCCTGCGCTTTCTTCGCGTCTTCGTGACTTCGTGGCCATAATATCTTAGGTGCTGCAGGGTTCAGGATTCAGGGCGGAAGCAGATAAATTTGCCACAAAGGCACGAAGACACGAAGAAGAAACAGCAACAACAATAACGGTGGTAGTGGCTAAAGCGCAGCAGGCTGCGGCTGCACAATAATCAATGCTCGCAGTTGCGATTTCTTCGTGTCTTCGTGACCATATACTAATGAATGCGCTTTCTACGTTGCAGCGTCCTTGTAGCCGCCCGCGGTGAGGGCGGCTTCTGCAGCCGCGGTCAGCGCCCGCGGCCACAATTGGCATGACACCTAGTAAGCGCATTCATTAGTAACATCTTGGGTGCTGCAGGGTTCAGGGTTCAGGGTTCAGGGCTCAGGCAGCGACTGAATACCGAACACCGCCGCACCGCCGCACCGACCACCTTCAGGGTTCAAGTCTTTACTTCGTACTTCTTCAATCGTTGATCGTCAATTTTCAATCGCAGTGATTGACGAATGATGATTAAGGATTGTAGAAGGATGAAGGTGTCCATAGTTCTGGGTTCAGATACTCGCCACCTGCCACCGCCGCACCGATCACCGATCACTCACCACTCACGGCCGCTCCCACTTGACCGACTTCAGTTTTACCCCGCATTCCTCGATGCTGTTGACCAGCGCGCTCGACTGGGCGTCGGTAAACGTGCTGCTGTGCATGTGCAGCAGCAGGCGGATGACCGTGGTGTCGTCGTCGTAATTGCGGCTCAAATCGAGCGAATCAATCACCAAATTATGCTGTTTGACGCAGGCAATCACGGTGGCCACGTCAACCGAGTGGGCGCACGTGATTTTCAGCATGCGATCAATGTCCTTGTGATACAACTGTTCGAAATAATTCAAGCCAATCAAGAAGCCGATCGTCAGCAGGGTCGCGGCGCCCGCCAGGCCATAACGCGCCGCGCCGCAGGTCATGCCGATGGCAGACACGGTCCACAAACAGGCGGCCGTGGTCAGGCCGCGCACATTCATGCCTTCCTTCATAATCGTGCCGGCGCCGAGAAAGCCCATGCCGGTGACCACCTGCGCGGCGATCCGGCCGGGATCACTGGCTTGGCCAGCGGCGGCGGCAATGACAAACGACATGACGGTGAAGAGCGCCGAGCCAACCGAGACCAGCAGGTGCGTGCGCACGCCGGCGGCTTTGCCGTGCCGGTCGCGTTCAAAGCCGATAATCCCGCCGCACAGCGCGGCCGCGCAGATGCGCAAGACGTAATCCGACGTTTCTGAATGCAACCAGTCCATCAGCATGGTGCAACTCCAGGCAAGGGTTCGGCGCGCACAATCGTGTCCCAGTCGTACACGGCCGCGACAGACTGACCGGGCGGCACGACCAGAAAATCCTCGTCAGACCATGCGCCGTCGAGCAAGGCCCGGATCAAGCGCAAGTCGCCGCGCAACAAAGTAAACTCCTTCTGCTCCTGTTCGGCCTGCTGGCGGACGCGCTGCGCCAGACCGAGATGGGCGGTCTCGTCAAATTCGATGAAGACGGCTTTGTGGCTGGCCGCCGCGCCGGTGGGATGCATCGTCTCCCAGACATAGCGCGCGTTCTCCTCGCCATAGCGCGCAACCAGCTCGGCATACCCATCGCCGCAATGCACCGTCGGCATGCCCTCGTCGAGGCGCAAATAATAATCGCCGCGCTCGGCATAGCCAACCGAACTGAACGGCGTGCTGGGATTATCGCCGAACAGTTCGCGAAAACGGTGCTTCGAGCCCAGCAGCACGGTACAGCAATCATGCGCGCGCGGCAGGACCAGTGGAATCGAACGCGCAACCAAGCCGTTGGTCGCATTGCCGCACAGGCCGTACAGCAGGCAAATGGCGTCATAGCCACGCGGCGCCGCGCTGCATTCGTCAATCTTCGCCTGGAGCATGGCGCGTAAACCATCTGGCCGGGCGTGTTCGCCCAGTTCGAGAAAGAGGGGATCAATCACATGCGGTGAACGCACCAGGCAGTGGCACGCTTCGCGCAGAAAAACATTACAGGCCAACAGGCAGAGCTTCATAGTCGTGCGGGTAGTGTAACAAAATTTCCGTGGTGAGGCAAGCGTCGGCGGCGAGTGAAAGGCTGGAGGAATGGAGGAATGGAGGGTTGCTGCTGCGTAAATTCGTTCGCGGCGAATGAATTTGGAGTTCAGCACCGTAGTGTCCGTGGGGCCGGGTGCCGTGCTTCATCTACTCATCTACAGGGATGGAAGAATGGAGGAATGGATATGTAAAACGGCAAACTCCATGCCTGGACCCGCTGCATCTCGGCAGAGTGGGAGCCAGTTCAGCTGGCGATCTGCGCTGGAGTCAGAACAGATTCACCGCCGAGGCGCTGAACACGCCGAGCAATCAACAGGTTTGTGCTCTGTAAATGTTAATGCGCCCATCCGCGTTCATGCGCGACTGCCACGCCGCGAAGGGAACGCCGATCGCCCGATCGGCTGAAGGTAGCTGCGATCGCCCGATCGCAGTCTCCGGCGGAAGGCACATACACGGAACCGCCAGCAACTTCTGCACTTCTGCAACCTTGAATTGTCGTGTCGCATGAGAACTTGGCGGGATATGGAAATCCCGCCACCGCTCAGCGGCACGGGTGTGCCGCGTTCCCCTCGGCACCACTGCCGGACTGTCACAGCAGCCACGTCGATGCGCAAACACCGCGTCGCGCATCTGCTGCACCGCTGCCACGCCGCGAAGGGAGCGCCGATCGCCCGATCGGCTGAAGGTAGGTGCGATCGCCCGATCGCACTTTCTGCTGGAAGGCGCCGTGCAGGAAACCGCCGACAACTTCCGCATCTCTGCAACCCACATTGTCGTGCTGCACGAGAACATGGCGGGATCTGGAAATCCCGCCGCCGCTCAGCGGCACGGGCGTGCCGCGTTCCCCTTCGACGCTCCGCGCGGGGCATGCAGCACCCAGCCCAGTCACTCACATAATAACCATGGTCAAAATTCTGCCAGCAGCGTTCCACCACGGATTGCACGGATGCCAGGGATCAATCACCATGCAATGCTGATTGTGGATGCCAGATACCCAAGTTGCATTTGTCAACTGTCGACGCCGCCGATCAGGATGGCGAGATTCAAGGCAGGCGTTTTTGGCGCGTTCATGGTTTTTCTCCTCGGGTTTTCGCCCCCGCGCTTTTCCCGGCAGCTTGACTCCCGGCCAGCGGGAACTCCGCGATGCGCAAGCTGGTGCATCCATAAGGAATGAGCGTCACCTGTTCGTTAGGCTCGGCCGTGGCAACGGGGCTGGCCGGTGTCGGCTGGGCGGAACCGTTTTCCTCACGCCATTCCGACACACGCCGGGCCTTGATGGTGGCAACCACCGGGGCGCCCTCCGGAGAGAAAACCTTCTCCCCAAGCGGCCGCTCCTTAAAGCAAATGTCGCCAGCCAGAGTTTTGCCCGAGGTTGCCAGTGCATAGTTCCACGACGTGGTCGGATAAACCTCCCAGTCCGCATGCGGCAGTTCGCGGTTCGGCTCCTTCGTCTTCAGCAGCTTCCAGTCTTCTCCTATCTTGAGCCCATACACAAGCGGGCCGCGCGCGATGGAGAGGGCTCCGTTCGGCCTCGGCAGGGCTTCGGGGTTCATCGGCAGCTTCAGGGTCAGCACGACCTTTCCTTGCCAGCGGCGCTGAATCCGGTAGAAGGAGCCCGGCGCTTCGATGCGCTGGCTCTTGCCGTCCATCTCCAAAGTGGCCTGCTTCGCCCATTGCGGAATCCGTAGCAGCAGGGGGAAATCCACCGCCTGCGCGACGCTCACCGTGAAGCGCAGTTCGTCGCGGAAGGGATAGCCGGTCTCCAGTTCCACCGACACCGGCACCGTGCCGATCTGCGTCACTAGCCGGGACGGCGCATAGGCCACGGCGGCGATGCCGCCGTCTGCGGTCTGCATCCACAGATGAGCGGCGAACTTCGGCCAGCCCTGGCTGAAGTTCGCCGTGCAGCATCCGAAACTGGGTTCTAACCCGAAGATGTTGGAATCCCCTGCGTTGGTGGTCCACGAACGGTTGGTCCGGACACTGCATTCGATCTGGTTCACCTGCTGGTCATACTGGTGCGACCACATGTTCTTCGAGATGGTAGCTGGTAGCGCATTGTAAGCAATCCGTTCCAGACGGTCGGCCAGCAAGGGATCGCCAAGGATGGAGATCAAGCACTCCAGAGTGTACATATATTCCACCACTGAACACAGTTCCGTGCCCTGGATCGCACTCAAGCCAGCCAGGCATTCGTCGCCGCTGAACACACCGGTGGGCATGCCGTGACACTGATCGAGCTTGCCCATCATTTCATACACGAATTGCCGGTCCGCCTCCTTGCCGCTCAGTCGCCAATACAGAGCGCCGGCCTTGATGGCCATGGCGTTGTTGACGACATGGCCCTCCCTGTTCCATTTGCCCGTGGGCGTGCGCCCGGTATGGGCCCAGTGTGAGAATGTCTTCTGCCAATCCAGGGTATGCTGACGCAATTGTTCGGCCAGGTCCAGCAACCAGGGCTCCTTGGTTCTCTCATACAGCCAGTACACCGCAATAAGCCCCTCGAAGCCGCGATCCTGCCCCCATCCGCTCAAATCTTTCCCTTCCTTGAAGGAACGCGCGAAGCAGCGCAGGGACTTCTCCACTACGGCCGGAACGCGCGCGTCGCCACTCGCGTCGTAATAGACCGTCAGCAGCTTCAGCAGGAGAAGCTGCACCCACCGGTCGTTATAGTTATTATGCTCCTCGGGCCTCGGGCCAATCCAGCCGTCTTTCCCCTGACGCTTGATGATCTGATCTATGTACCCGGTGATCCGGGCTTTCAGCGGGGCATCGTCAAGCTGCCACGCCAGCGGGATGACCCCGTCCAGCCAGTACGGCATGCGCTCCCAGTCGTTCTGCGTTCCTGTTCCGCCGATCCAGCGGCTGTCCTTCAGATCCGGCCAGAATTCGTCCAAGTGGCCGCTCATGCCATCGGCTTGGATCTTGAGCTGCTTGGCCAGCCAGCCGCCGGGTTTGATCGCCTTGATTGGATACGGCCGGAAGGCCACCGCTTGCAGCGTCGTGGTGCCCGTTGCGGGTGCGTGCGCTTCAGCGGCGCCTGCGGACAAGCATCCCAGTGTCAGAAGAATGGATGTTGCGAGTTTCATGGTGATCTCCAGAGTCATTGTTGTAATAAGTTAGTGTGTAGAAGTTGACCTATTGAAACACTGTTCATTGAATTTCATATCGTCAGTACTTTCTTTTGGGCAGCGCTTTTGCCGCTTGGGTCTGGTCGTATACGCCTTCTTCCGAAACAACTCGTTTGGCAACTTCCTTGCCATCTGTAATGTTCTCAATCACGTCGAAAAGCTGAGGGCCTATGAGCGGATTGCATTCAACCGTGCAGTTCAGTTTGCCAGCAACCATCGCTTCAAAAGCTCCCCTGACACCGTCAATAGAGACAATTACAATATCCTTTCCAGGTTTCTTCCCGGCCTCTTCTATTGCCTGAATGGCACCCAGAGCCATATCGTCATTGTGGGCATATAGCGCCGTTATAGTATTGCCTTCCGGAGATTTCAGAAATGCCTCCATGACTTCCTTGCCTTTAGCCCTTGTAAAATCACCGCTCTGGGATTTGATGATCTGCATCTCAGGATATTCTGCAATTACTTCTTCGAATCCTTTTTTGCGGTCAATGGCGGGAGCCGCGCCCGGAGTTCCGACAAGTTCCGCAATCTGTGCTTTACCACCGGTTGTTTCAGCCAGCCATTGGCCGGCTCTGCGTCCTTCCTCTACGAAATCGGAACCGATGAAGGTCACATACAGACTTGGATCGGAGACTTCAACAGACCTGTCCGAGAGAATCACCGGAATCTTCGCCCGCTTGGCTTCTTTGAGGACCGGTTCCCATCCCGTCTCAACAACTGGAGAAAAAGCAATCACGTCAACGCCCTGGGCGATAAAACTTCTGATAGCCTTTATCTGGTTTTCCTGTTTCTGCTGGGCATCCGAGAATTTAAGCGCCATCCCCCTTTTTTCTGCCTCATCCTTAATTGAAGTCGTATTAGCCGTGCGCCAGGCGCTTTCAGCTCCTATTTGGCTGAAGCCCACCACCAATTTCTTCTTTGTTGTTTCATCCTGACCACATGCTGTAAGAAGCATTGACAATGCTGCAACGCCGGCTAAGAGCCCCAGCATCACGAGTTTCTTTTTCATTCCTTGATCTCCTTGCTGTGATTGTTTGTTTTCATTGCGCGATTCCCTTTTTCGTCATGGTTGTCACGAGATTCTGCAACAATATGAATACTAAGACAAGCATGCCGATGACAATCTTTGTCCACCAGGTGTTGAGATCCCCATGAAATGTTATCAAGGTCTGGATAAGCCCGAGGACAAGTATGCCGAGGAATGTGCCCGCCAGATATCCTACGCCGCCGGAAAGAAGAGTTCCGCCTATTACCACTGCCGCTATGGCGTCGAGTTCAAGCCCGACACAGGAGGCCGGGTTTCCTGACTGCATGTAAAATGTGAAAACAACGCCGGCAAGCGCGGAGAAAAATCCCGCCAGCGTGTAGATCATGAGTTTTGCAGACCCGATCCTGACGCCCATAAGTTTGGCGGCCTGTTCATTGCCCCCTACGGCATAGACATTCCTTCCGAAAACGGTCATGTGGGCAATGGCCATTGCCACAAGGAGGGCCACCACAAAACAGCTTGCGGTAAATGGAAACTCAACACCGTGTGGAAGTCGGATGGCAAGGTTGTCTCCTATCGTGTTCAGGAAAAACGGATGGTTGATTCCCAAAGCCTGAGGATGAATAATGAAGCCGAGCCCCCGCGCAAAAAACATGCCGGCAAGAGTCACGAGAAATGCGGGGAGCGCAAAACAATGAATCAGGCATCCCATCGCGGCGCCAAAGCATATGCCGAAGAGCAGGGCCATTGAAATCACGGTCGCAGGCACCCACCCCTTTTCCAGAAGAGTGGCCATGAGTATGCTGGTACATGCGATGACCGAACCGACGGAAAGGTCTATCCCGCCTGAAAGAATCACAAATGTGGCGCCAATCGCGGCGATGCCGAGGAAGGCATTGTCACCGAGCAGATTGACAAAGACACGGAGAGATCCGAAGTGTGAAAAACTTGCAAGTCCGATACTGTACAAGATCGCAAAAACAGATGCGGTAGCAAGCAGCGGAATATAGCGTGTCTGTAGTTTCAGCAATTTCACAATGACCATGCCCGCTTTCGTGATCTCTTGAAAATTCCCGCCGCTCTGTTCCGGAATGTTTCCGACTGCATGAGACAGACCATGATGATGACAAGAGCTTTAGGGACTGCCGCCACGTGCGGGCTCACATCCCTGGCATACATTGTTGTCGTGAGGGTCTGGATGAGAATCGCTCCTGCAATTGAACCGGCGAGAAAGAATCTTCCGCCGTTCAGAGAAGTTCCACCGATAACCACTGCCAGAATCGCATCAAGTTCAAGATAGAGTCCGGCATTATTAGAGTCCGCGCATTTGATATTGGAAGACGCGATAAGACCTGCAACACCGGCGCACAATCCACAGATGACATAGGTTAATCCCTTGATCGTTTTCGAGTGGATGCCTGCATAGAAACTTGCGGTTTCATTGTTGCCGACGGATTCTATAAAGAGCCCCAGCGCGGTTTTTCTGACAAGAATCGCGACCACTGTGAAAACGCCCATCGCAATCCAGACCGAAACCGGAACGCGGAGAAAATATCCGTTGCCGAGATAAACAAGGCCCGTGTTTGTGAATGTAATTATCTGTCCGTCAGTGATTAGCTGTGCAATGCCCCTGCCGGCAACCATCAGGACAAGGGTGGCGACGATCGGCTGAATTCTGAATCCCGCCACGAGCAGCGCATTCCAGAAGCCTGCGACCAGTGAAACCAGCAAGGCCGCAATGACCGGGAGAAACCAGGAGAGCTGATGGGCGTTCAGCAGGGGAACAAGACCGCCAAGGGTGAATCCATCGCAGAATATCCATCCATGCTCGACCTGGCCTACAAGCAGAGCCGCCACGGCGCCCGCAACCGCCATCACGGCGCCGACCGAAAGGTCAACGCCTTTTGTCGCAATAACCAGCGTCATGCCAATGGCAAGAACCATGACTTTGCTGCCATGGTTTAGTATGTCAAGGAGCGTTCCATAAAAATGTCCGTCGCGCACTTCTATATGGAAGAATCCTTGTGTGCATATAAGATTGAAGACAAGCAGAAGTCCAAGCGCCATCAGAGGCCAGAAAAGCCGCGTGAACAGGTTGTCCTTGAATATAGTGTTTTGTTTTTCCATGTTTCCAATCATCTCTAAAGGCAACAACACATGTTGCTGCTATTCCGCGATCATGTTCATGATGGACTGAATGCTTATCTGCTCTCCGGCAATCTCGCCGATCTTCCTTCTGTCACGGAGAACGACCACTCTGTCGCATGTCCGCGTGACTTCCTCCATTTCAGAACTGATGAAAAGCATGGCCATCCCCTTGTCACAGAGTTCAGCCATGACCTTTTCTATTTCAGCCTTAGCGCCAACATCAATGCCTCTTGTCGGCTCATCAAGCATAAAGAGTTTAGGGTTCATCGCGAGCCAGCGGGCGAGCAGGACTTTCTGCTGGTTGCCTCCGCTGAGATGTTTTGTAAGCTGATCCGCGTCAGGGGTTTTTATCCCGAGCGCTTTTATGAACGTGTCAGCAAGAGCATGCTGTTCTTTAATTGTATAGGTCTTTAAGATGCCGGCTCTGGCCTGAAGGGCGAGAACAATGTTTTCCCTGATGGTCAGGTCGGGAATTATCCCGGTGGCTGTTCTGTCTTCGGCGGTCAACGCAATGCCATGGCTAACAGCTTTACCAGGAGAGCTGTTGACCGTTTCTTTGCCATCTATGATAAGTTTGCCGGAATCAGGCGGATCAACTCCAAACAGCATTCTCGCGGTTTCGGAACGTCCTGAACCGAGCAGGCCTGCAAGCCCGATTATTTCGCCTGCGCGTATGTTCAAATCCATGGGGAACAGCATTCCTGTGCGTCCGGTGTGTTCCGCCCTGAGAAAGTCCCTGCCTGCGCTTGTGCGAAGTTTGCGTTTCTTATCCATGTCCCTGACCTGCTCGGGATCTTTTCCAATCATTTTTCCAACCATTTCAAGACGTGCAAGTGTGGATGTCTCAAAAGTCCCGACTTTGCTCCCATCCCTGAGAATGGTGATCCTGTCGCTTATCTGATACACCTGATCAAGGAAGTGAGTTATGAAGATGATCGCCATTCCCTGGGCCCGGAGTTTTCCAAGCACGGTGAAAAGTTCGTCCACCTCTTTTGCATCAAGGCTGGAGGTAGGCTCATCCAGGATCAGCAACTTGCAGTCAATGTCCAGGGCGCGTGCTATCGCGATCAGTTGCTGAACGGCAATTGAGTAGTAGGCGAGATTCCTTGAAACATCAAGGTCGAGTTCGAGTCTTTTTAGCGCCGCCACGGCGCGTTTTCTGACGGCGCTCCAGTGTATCAGACCAAATAGTTTTGGCTGGCGTCCGAGGCAGATATTTTCAGCGACCGACATTTCCGGAAGAAGATTCACCTCCTGATACACCGTGCTGATGCCGCAGGCTTCCGCTTCTCTTGTCGAACCTGGATTAATGCTCCTCCCGTTAAAAAATATTTCGCCATCGTCCTGCCTGTAAACTCCGGTGATGATTTTTACGAGGGTGCTTTTTCCGGCGCCATTCTCCCCCATGAGCGCGTGAACTTCTCCAGGGCGCACAGAAAAGTCAACTCCGGAAAGCGCTTTCACTCCCGGAAATGATTTCACTATGTTTTTTGCCTCGAGAATGTCCATGTTAATTAGTTGTTCCCGCCAGTGCCTTTTCGCCCTTGTCCCCGCTCCTGAATCGCATGTTGTCCGCGTCGGTAAAACGCGTAGGCTAACCGTTCCTGAAAAAGAACGGGAAGGCCAACATGCCCTCCCTCGAGGCCAGCGGAAGCGTGGCCGGCTTGTTGTAGCGCCACCGGTTTCCCGGACACGATTTTATTGTAACTACGCTGCTGCCATTATGGCATATTCATCCCTGAATTGCAATGGGCTCTTGAACCCGGTTTTTCGAGCGGTTGTAGAGGCCAACAAACGTGGCGGCCGCCCTTCTGACGTCGCCAAAGACAGAATGGGGTCAGGCGTTAAAAGGTGACACTTCATACTAGCCGATTCGCTATTCGTTGCAGTCTTTTGTTGCGCTTCATCATCTGGCTCAAACGCCGGTGCGCCACCACCACCGCTGATCCGCTCACCCCGCCCAGCGCCTTGCCGATGTCCCGCACGGTCGCCAGCGCAGCGCACCGCTCGCGTGCCAGCCACATGGCCACTTGCCGCGCCTCGTTGCCACGCTGGCCCATCCGTGTCTTCTTCACTTCCTCTGGGCTCACACGGTATGCCTGCGCCACGCGCTTCACCACCGTCTCAACGCTTTCCGCTGTCAGTTGGCGACGGGCTCGTTCGCTCTCACGATCTATCTTTCCGCGTTGCCGCAGTATCCGCCGTAGCCGATCCACGAACCGGTCGTGTCCCAAGATGCTCTGCGCCTTTGCCTCCTCGGCGGGATCCTTTACATCCTTGATCAGCCCCTCTTCCACAAACTTCGCATATCCGTTCTGCTGCTGCTGCCATCCAGAGCCCCAGCGCGACAATGTAGCGTCTGTTGCCAGCCACTCTTCCGCTTTGGCCAATCCGATTATTGCCCGGTAACTGCTCCAGCGGTAGTCCCGTAATGCTGCTTGCCGTTGCGCCACCGTCAGTTTGCCTGTGTCCGCGATCCGCACTGGATTCAAATGAATGTAGCGGCTCACGGATGCCCCATAGGCATTCTTGTCAACCAGAAGCGCCTTGTAGCGACCTTGGAACAGGTGGCCGTATGTCTCGTGCCTGACGTTGAACCATTGCGTGTAGCCGGACAACAACCGCTGCATGAACCTGCTCAGGTTTGCCGCACGGGTTCGCACGAATAGATGCAGGTGGTTGGTCATCAACGCGTACGCATGGATTTCAACGTGGAAGGCGAGGGCGACAGTGCCAAGCCGCGCGAGGAATCCTTGGTAGTCTTTCGCGCCGGTAAACACGCACTGGCCACCGTTGCCACGACACAGCACATGGTACCAGAGGCCTGCTCCTTCTATGCGCAAGGGCCTTGCCATGCGTCCATTATACCAGAATGCCCGCTGGAAGTCAACGTGAAGTGTTACCTTTTAACGCCTGACCCCATAGGTAGCCCATAGGTACTCATGGCGGGACTAGCAGACGCCAGCCAAGGCACGAAGAAGCGCCAAGCGTGCTGCAGGCGCCGGAGGTCGCTCCGGCGGAACAGATCTATGCGCAGATGACGCCGATTGCGCAGATAGTGTTTGGAAAACAAAGAAACAAATGACGGCGATCCAAGTCCTGGCAGAGTGGGAGCCAGTTCAGCTGGCGATCTGCGCTCTAATCAAACAAACGACGGCAATCAAAGTCCGTGTTCGATCTGCGACATCTGCGTGATCTGCGGATAATCGCTGCTCATATTCTCTTCCGCGCACGCCGCGCTCCGCACGGGGCATGCAGCGCCAGCCCGGTCTTTCACAAAGCCACCGTGGTCAAGTTTCTGCCAGCAGCGTTCCACCACGGATTGCACGGATGCCACGGATCAATCATCAGGCACTGCTGATTGCATATGCCAAATATCCATGCTGCATTTGTCAACTATCAATGCATGACCCCACTCTGGACCTGAATGCCCGCTGGAAGTCAACGTGAAGTGTTACCTTTTAACGCCTGACCCCATAGGTACTTCAGAACGAAATTACCTCAATGTATGTCACGGTGGGCGATGCATGGTACAATTCAGCGCCGCCGCCGTTCTCCAGATCTCTATAAAGGACAACCACATTAGTCTGTGGTGCAGGCACGCTGGCCTTTCTAAGCATGCCAATCAGGCTTGGTGATGGCCCTGCCGCTGATTCGCTATTGGTGACAAGCCATTCCCAATGCGAACGCGTCATCCCGGAAATGCCCAAAAGGATTCTACCGCCCGCCAAGTGCATGTCAGCATCATAGACAACTCTGACCGTACCGCCCGTTGGTATGCAGCCATGTCTCTGCAACAATGCCTGATAGTAGTCCACGTCACTGCATGACTGCAAGAACAGGATTGTCACTGCAATCAAGAATAGTGTTTCTGTACGCATTCTGTTATGCATTAGGTTGACTTCTTGCGAGACCTGTTGCCGCTAATCTTCCACCCTGCGCGCCTGCCCGTGCGATCTGGTGACCACCTTGTTGACCAATGATTGTGCCTTGGAGTATCATCCCCCGAAATGTCAACGGACAATGCATACCCGCTCGGTGGCCGTCATTGTGCGAAATGTTGGATGGGAATGTCCAAGATCCACATTGTCACCATGGCGATTACGCCACCGGTAAGAGCCAACAACCAAATGACCTTGAAGAGGACAGGGCTCGCTATGTTCCTACTCTTAAGCCCACCGCCGGCTTGCAGTACACCAGGATACCGAACCAACGTTTCTGCACCACCGCGGAAAAAGAGCCAGAACGTACCGAGCACCCAAAGCAATACAATGGATGCAAACCATGCTAGTACATAAGGATTCCCGTCGCGTGGCCTGAAATAGTACCACACGGAAGGAACGCGCCCAACAGTGCAGCCAATGCCCATGACAACCCAAGGCAGATTCATCCAAAACAGGTAGCCGCGCAACAAAGTTGCATATCCATCTTTGAGCTCTGGCTTCGCGGCAATGTGCTTTTTTGCTCTTATTCGAAACATCATGCAATTGATGCTCGTCACAAGGATAGCAATCAACCAGAAGTATTTCGGTATAAGAATGAATATGTCCATGCCACCTCGTGTTGTATCGCTGGTACAGCTCGTTACGGTTAGAAAGTGCCAGAGTTAGTTTTTCTCCACCAATTCAATCTCTTCCGGCGCCAGCCCGTAGAGTGCGTAGACCAGGGCGTCGATTTGCTGGTCGGTGGCAGTGTTCCATTGTTCATGTAAACAGATCGTCCTCGATTAGCTTTAGGTACTTGTTGATATAGAACATATCTGGTTCATGTCTTGATGCCCTCACGCGGATCTCGAATTCTGGTTCCTTCTCTTGCTTGTCGAAGAGAATCAGTCCGATACCGAATATGCGGGCCAAGGCGTCTAACCGTGCGATGTCCTCGTCGGATGACTCATCCGGCACTACAATATATGAACGGTGAGAAAACAGTTTGTACGCACAAGCTTGGCCGAAGGCGACAATCAGTGCCTGCGAGTCAGTCTTGATTTCCGCAGCGATGATCTCCGTAGGCGGCTTGATGATGTCACTCTTCCGAGGTTCACGTATTCCAATCACGTCAGGTGTTCCCCATTTGTCCTTGAACTTGTTGCCGCCGAGTGGAATTGCCTTTGTGCATTCCTCCAACTCATTGACAATCCATTGTGCGAATTGCCCGTAGAAATGCTCTTCGTCCATCTTCGTTGCCGGTTTGATGCTCGGGGATGTTTCCGGAAGAAGCTCCCTCGGGTCCTTGAATCTCGTGTGTTTGTAGAGCCCCTTTGAAGGCAAGTAGATGTCAGCAGGCAAATGAGTGCGGAATTTGTGTAGCGAACCGTGAATTGTGTTCGACGGGATGTCGGGGTATTTTGCGAGTATCATCTTATGAAGGACACTGTACCGGACACCAGGTGGCGTTTCCGTCACAAGTCTGATTGCCTCTTGGATAACCTTGCCGGTACTTGTCATTGGGTTTCTCCTGTTAGTTCATTGCTCTTAGTGCGGAAGAGGTAATCGGCGCGTTTCTGGCGGCTGCCGACCTGGGTGCGGCTTTCGATTTCGACTTCGCGGTGCTGCGGGATCAGCCCGGCTTTGTTTTCGACGTCCCAGCCAAGGGCGCGGAAGAACGGGTCGAGGAAGTCCATGCGCAGGCGTGCTTCGCTGTACGAGGGACTCTTGTGGAGGCTGAGATTGCGGTTGAACAGTTCGACCAGCCGGTCGAGTTCGGCGCGGAACGTGTCGCACGAGGGCGCGTGAAGTGCCGGGCTGTCGGGCCGCATGGTTGTGATCGGTGTGAGAAGGTTCGATTATGCCAATGTCGGTAGGCACCTGCTACGGAACGGGAGAGTATAGCACACAGGCAGGGGGAAAGTCAATGCAGCGAGAACAGCATTAACCCCCAAGACATCCACGCCACAGGGCGGGACTAGCAGACGCCAGCCAAGACACAAAACAGCAGCAGCAATCAGGTTGTTGGTTGTCAAAGTGCGGCATGCTGCGACTGCACAATAGACAATGCCTGATTCTGCGATTTCTTCGTTACTAATGAATGCGCTTTCTACTTTGCAGCGTCCTTGTAGCCGCCCGCGGTGAGGGCGGCTTCTGCAGCCGCGGTCATCCGCGCCGTTGGCGGGACTCCAAGCAGGCGCCCGCGGCCACAATTGGCATGACACCTAGTAAGCGCATTCATTAGTAATTATTTTGGCAGCAAAACAAATAAGGATGCAGTGCTGCGATTTGTTCGTGTCTTCTAAATTCTCGCGCGGCGCGATAATTATAAAGCGGCCAAGGGCCGCACGACGGTGGTGCTGCGCCTACTGTTCGATGTTCAATGTTACTTGCAGCCATTCGTGGCCATAGTATCTGAGGTGCGGCAGCATCCAGGTCACTTGTGGTAGCCGAACAGATTGCCGCATTTCTTGGTGTTGAGCGCCTCGACAAATGAGCTGACCTTGGTCTGCGTACTGCACGGATCGGTCGTCTCATCGAGACAGTCGCCGTCCAGCACCAACAGCGCCACACTCACTTGCTGCAGTTCTTCGCGCAAATGTTTGATGAAGCTGGTGTCGGCCATCGAGCAGCGCCCGAACATGTGGCTGTACAGGACACAACCGTCGAGTTTGGCCTTGATGGCGTAGTTGCAGATGTGCTGCACCCGCAGTTGCGGATCGAGGAAGCCGACCGTCAGGAGCTTGCGCGCCAGACTGCGGTACGGATCGTCCGGCTTCAACTCGTCCCAGCCGACATAGTTCACTTCCTCGGTCACAATCGGGGCGTTGCAGGTCAGCTCGATGAAATCCATCAGGCGTGAGCTGTAGAACGGCGGCAAATGCAGCCAGGCCAGGCGGTGTGTGTCGCCAATGGCAACATCATGCAGCTCGCTGCGCCGTTCTTCAAGCTCTTCGAGCAAGGTCCGTTGCAACTCGACCATTTCGGGCTTGCCCCATAATTGGGAGAACATATTGGCGAACATGACCGATTCGCTGCCACGAATCAAGGGCGGGCTGACGGCACGCAGTTCATGGCATTTCATCGCGAAGGCACGGGCTTGATTGGACACTTCGCACGCGTAGCGCAGGCGGCCCATGTCCAATTTCAAATTGAGCGCGCGTTCCATGCGCCGCGTTGATTCTTCAAGGCCGGCCGCGATTTGCTCGACGGCATGCTCGTCATGATGAAAGGGGGTGTGCAGCGTGTAGTAGCGGTCGCTGATGTTGTTCGAGCGGATCAGGTCGGCGAAAATGCGTTCGCCCTGCTGGCACGGCTCCGTGGTGGTCACCGCGAAATCGGCCTTGGGCAGGAGCTCATCGCCTTCGAGCACGCGCAGGAACGAGCAGGTTTCGGCCGAGAAGCCCTTGCAGGCCGCGCGGTCGAAGAAATGGCGCAGTTTCTTCTGGCTGCGCCCGCGCAGGGCGGCGTAGGTCTCGAGCGTCAACATGCGCACGTCCAGCGCGTTGAGCAGCTCGGCTGGGTAAAACAAATTGCGCCAGACCATCGGCTTGCCGTTGCGCGAGAGGAAGTCGCTGCGCGTGAATCTGGTGCGCAGGGCGACGGCCTTGTTGATCGACGAGCGCGCGGTCAAGCGGTCAATCAGTTTGCCGAATTCGTGCGCGAGTTTGGGATCGGTGAAGGCATCGCGCACTTGTTGAAATTCGGGGATGCCGATTTTTTCCTTGCCATCCGGTGTCTTGCGCACAATCAACTTGTCGCGCAGCTTGAAGACTTCGCGTTTCAGGCCGGCGTCGCCGACGGCATCAATGACGTCGTGAAATTCGGGCAGGGAGATGCGGAAGCGCCGTTTGATGTCGAAGACGCGCAGCGCGGCGTGCTTCGCGCCGGCCATGTCACTCAGATCGCGCGCCAGGCAGGCGGCGCCCAGCGCGCCCATCACCTGGTGAAATTCCGGAATGACAATCTTGTTGCCCGTAATCTGGTTGAGGTAATAGGCCACGGCACGATTTGAGGCCACCCCGCCTTGAAAAACAATGTCACCCTTGTAGTCCAGGAAAATCTCGCCGACGCCCGACATGACCGTGCGCGCCTGTGCGCGGCAGGCCGCCGCGATCACATCGCCGAGCGGATACCGGTTCTTGAACTTGTTGACCGACGTGGCACTCAAGACCGCGCAGATCGACGACACTTGGAGCTCGGAATCATAGTTGACGCGCTCGGCCATTTCTTCGACCGGCACGTCCAGCTTGACGGCGACACTGTCGAGAAACGCGCCCGTGCCGGCGGCGCAAATGCCACTCATCTTCGACATCCACATCTGCATCCGTTCGTTGAACAGCATCGCCTTGCTGTCCTGCCCGCCCACATCCAGGATCGCCTTGCAGTCGGGATAGTAATGTCGCGCGCCGGCGACATGGGCCGAGACTTCGCTCACGTAGGCATCGTATTCGAGGAAGCGTTTCAGCTCATCCACGATCTGGCTGCCGGTCACGATCGTGGCAGCCACATCCTTGCGCCCGGTGCCGGCCCCGGCCAGAAACTCGTCGATGGTCTTGGAGAGCGCACCGAAGTTGCAGGCGCCACAGCGATGGCACTGGCCGGTGCAGCTGAGCAGCGCGTCGGGCAGCGGGCGCGTGCGGCGGTACAAGGTATGATGGACTTTGCCTTTGCGCGTCAGCAGGACGGCTTTCAGCGTGGTCGAGCCGATATCAATACCGAGGAAGTATTTCTTGTCCATTGGTCAAGCGGGTCATCATGAAGCGGGGTGCGCCGAGGTGTCACGTCCGCGGGGATAAGTAAACTATATTAGGGTACCATTTTATCTTTTATCTGTCAAGTCGCGCTCTGTACCGCATCATGGTGCACGTTGCCTGGTCTTGTTCCAGCAGACTCCGGTCGATTTCCGCCCGCCGTTTTTGGAATCGCCCGATTGGCCGCGATGTGCCGGCGCAGATGGACAATTAGACAACCGATGTGCGGGATGGGTTTCGTGAAACCATCTTGGGTTGATGACAAGTCGTTGGTGTTGTTGCTATAGCTGCAGCGCTCTCAGTGCGCCCGCACCAGGCGCGCATTGCGCCAGTACAGCAGCACATCCGCGCCCACCAGCAGGCCGTTCAGCGCATACAGCGCCACGATCGGATCGCAATCATAGGTCAGCTTGTGCAGGCAGCCGGCCACATAGCCGGTCAGCACAATCAACAGGAACCAGAGGCTCTTGCCGGCATTGGTGCGCGATTTCCAGGACTTGTACAGCGAGACCGGCCAGGCCGCGCCAAAGCACAGCAGCATGATGGCCTCGTACACACTCATGTCATTGTTCATGTCGGTTCCTGTGCCGGCGGCGGATAGGCACGCGTGAGTGCGGCAATGCGCTGGTTGACCAGGGCCGGATTGGCTTTGCCCTGGCTGAGGCGCATGACCGCCGCGACTAGTTTGCCGGCCGCCTTAGCTTTGCCGGTCTTGAGGGCGGCCACGACCTCCGGGTTTTCTGCAAGCGCGGCGCGCACCCACGCATCAATCTGGGTGCTGTCCGACACTTGCCGCAAGCCCTTCTCGTCGACGATTGTCTGCGGTGCCGCGCCGCTGGCGAACATGGCCGGAAAGACGTCATTCTTGGCATTGGTGCTGCTGATCGCGTTGCTGCCGACCAGGGCGATCATGTCCGCGAGCTGGGCCGGCGTAATGCGGCACTGCCCCAGGGTGAGGTGCGCGGCATTGAGCGCGGTCAGCAGATTGTTGGCGATCCAGTTGGCGGCGGCTTTGCCGGATGCGCCGGCCTGCACGGTGGCCTCGAAATACTCGGCCATGGCGCGCGCGCTGGTGAGGAGCGTGGCATCATAGTCGGACAGCGCGAACTGGGTGATGAAGCGTTCCTTGCGGACATGCGGCAGTTCCGGCAAGGATGCGCGCGCGGCCTCAATTTGCGCCGCGCTGAAGGTCATCGGCGCCAGGTCGGGATCGGGAAAATAGCGATAATCGTGGGCTTCTTCCTTGCTGCGCATGGAGAACGTCTTGTCCTGCGCGGCATCGAACAGGCGTGTTTCCTGCACGATGGGCTGGCCGGCGGCGATGGCCTTGGTTTGGCGCTCGATCTCATAGGTCAGCGCTTTGTGCACGCCCTTGAACGAGTTCAGGTTCTTGATTTCAACTTTGGTGCCAAGGGTGGTGACGCCGACCGGGCGCACACTGACATTGGCGTCACAGCGCAAGCTACCCTCTTCCATGTTGCAGTCGCTGACGCCCAGATAAGAGATCAGTTGTTTGAGCGTGGCCAGATAGGCATACGCGGCGTCGGGCGAATGCAGCTCCGGTTCACTGACGATTTCAAGCAGCGGTGTGCCGGTGCGGTTCAAGTCCACCAAGCTGGTGCCGGCGCCTTCGTCATGAATGAGTTTGCCGGCGTCCTCTTCCATGTGCACGCGGGTGATGCCGATCCGCAGCGATTGCCCGGCCAGCAGGATTTCCAGCCAGCCGGCGCGGCAGACCGGCAGATCATATTGTGAAATCTGATAGGCCTTGGGCAGATCGGGATAGAAATAATGTTTGCGGTCGAATTTCGAGAACGCGGCGATGGTGCAGTTCAGCAGCAGACCCGTCTGGACGGCATGCGCGACCGCCTGTTGATTGACGACTGGCAGCGCGCCCGGCAGGCCGAGGCAGACCGGGCAGACGTTGGTGTTGGGCGGGTCGCCAAAGTGGTTGCGGCAGCGGCAGAACAGCTTGGTCGCCGTGTTCAGCTGCACGTGCACCTCGAGGCCAATCACTGCTTCATACTGCGCCATAGTTATTAACGAAGAGGTTAAAGAGAGGCAAGAGGGCTATAGAGCGTCAAATGATCTTGACGGAAAAACACGTTTGATGCCTTGCACTAATTTCAATTCCATGAAATTAATCAGCAGACATGTTGGCTTTTTCGCAAGGGTTGCATAGTTGATGGCGATCGCCACATGAATCGCTTTCAATTGCTCGATTGACTTGACTTCCAGAAGCACTTGTTCGGCAATCAAGAAATCGCAGCGGTATACGGTGCCCAGCGGCACACCTTTGAAAGATCCTTCAATAGGATACTCGTGGATGTAGCCCAGCTTGCGCAAGTCAAACTCCACTTTCAGGGCTTCATGATACACTGTTTCTAGCAATCCGGGACCGAGGTGCTTGTGCACTTCGATGCACGCGCCGATAATGTGCTCGCAGAGATCATCTATGGGTGTGTGTCCTGGCATAATATGGCAGTCTCTTACTACTCTTTAGCCTCTTCGTCAAACAAGTCGGTGCAGATTGCCGGGCGGCGGGTGTGATAGTCGGTCGCGCATTGGTAGGCATGGCCAACCTTCAGCAGCGTGGCCTCGTCAAACGGCTTGGCCAGCAGTTGCAGGCCGATCGGCAGGCCCTTTTCAGAAAAGCCGCAGGGAATGCTCAAGCCGGGTATGCCGGCCAGATTGACACTGACCGTGAAAATGTCGGCCAGATACATCTGCAGCGGATCGGCCGTGCGCTCGCCCAGTGTGAACGCCGGCGTCGGGCTGGTCGGCGTGACCAGCACATCCACCTTTTCGAAGGCCGCGTCAAAATCGCGTTTGATCAAGGTGCGCACTTGGAGGGCTTTGAGATAGTAGGCGTCATAGTAGCCGGCGCTGAGCACATACGTGCCCAGCATAATGCGGCGGATGACTTCGTCGCCAAAGAACTGGCGGCGCGTGTTGGTGTAGACCTCGAGCAGATTCTGGGTGTCGGCGGCGCAGGCGCCGTAGTGAATGCCGTCATAGCGCGCCAGATTCGAGCTGGCCTCGGCCGTCGCGACGACATAATAGGTGGCGATCGCATACTCGGTGTGCGGCAGCGATACTTCCTCGACCCGCGCGCCCAGGGCACCAAGCCGGGCAATGGCAGCCTGCACCGCGTGCCGGACTTCCTGGTCGAGACCGGCCACGAAATATTCTTTCGGCACACCCACGCGCAGCCCGCGGATGTCACCGCTGAGGCCGGCGACATAATCGGGCACGGGCACTGCGGCGGATGTGGAATCCTGTGGATCATGGCCGGCGAGGTGCGGCAGCACCAACGCCACATCCTCGGCCGAGAGCGCCAGCGGACCGATTTGATCCAGCGACGACGCATAGGCAACCAGGCCGTAGCGCGAGACGCGGCCATAGGTGGGTTTCAAGCCGGTCACGCCACAGAGCGCGGCGGGTTGGCGAATCGAGCCGCCCGTGTCCGAGCCGAGCGTCATGGGCGTCATGCGCGCGGCGACTGCCGCGGCCGAGCCGCCGCTCGAACCACCCGGAATGCGGGTCGTATCCCAAGGATTGCGCGTGGGGTGAAACGCGCTGTGCTCAGTGGATGAGCCCATCGCAAATTCATCCATGTTAAGCCGACCGACGGGAATGGCGCCGGCAGCGCGCAGGCGTTCGATAACCGTGGCGTTGTAGGGCGGGCGATACCCGGTCAGAATCTTCGAGCAGCAGGTGCATTCGAGGTCGCGCTCACAGATGACATCTTTGACGCCGAACGGCAGGCCGGCCAGCGGGCCGACGGCCACGCCCTGCGCCCGCTGTTCGTCAACCCGCGCGGCCTGTGCGCGCGCCTCGTCGGTGCGCACCGAGAGAAATGCCCGAATGGCCGGGTCGGATGCTGCAATGCGCAGCAGGGCAAGCTCGATCGCCTCGCGCGCGGACAGGGTGCCGCGCCGCAGCGCCACCAGAAAATCTGCAACGGTCTCCATTATTCAATCACGGCGGGCACACGAAAGAAGCCGTCGCCGGCATGCGGCGCGGACTGCAACGCGGCATCCTGCGGCAAGGACTCGCCGACGTCATCCGCGCGCGTGACATTGCGCAGCGGCAGCACATGCGCGGTCGGCTCGATGCCGGTCGTGTCCAGCGCGCGCAGCTGTTCGATGTACGCGAGAATTTGCTGGAGCTGCGGCATAAAGACGGCCAGGTCGGCGTCCGACATGGCCAGGCGACTGAGTCGCGCGAGGTAGGCAACATCGCGGTGGGAGATCATGACAGCCGTAGGTGAAATTTCAGAGTTGAAATTTGAAAGTTCAGAGTTGAAATTTGAAATTTCAGAGTTGAAACGTTGGCCGCCGCCGCTCACTGCGGCAGCGGCGGAATGTAGAGCACTTGGCCTTCGCGCAAGGCGTTGGCGCGCGGGAGCAGCGCGCGATTGTAGCGATAAATAACCGTCCATTTGCCACGGTCGCCATAGACGCGTTCGGCAATGCCGGCGAGGGTGTCACCGGCGCGAACACGGTAGGCGCGTGGCGCGCGGCCGGTGGTGCGGGTGGCCTCGGGAATTGTGCTGCGGACGCTGGTCGGGCGCGCCGGCGCGGTGGGCGTGACCGGCGCGGGCGTGGTAGTGCTCGCGGTCCGGCTGGCGGTTGCGCTGATGGGCGGCGCGAATTGGTCATCAGCGCGGGTGGTAGTCGGCGTGGTCGGGCGCGCGGTTTGCAGGTCGTTCAGGCGGGTGGTCGCCGCGCTGGTTTGCGCGCCGGCGCGCAAGTCGGCGTTGGCGCGGGTCAACAGGGTGATCTGCTCTTGCTGGCGGGCTAGTTGCGTATTGAGGTCGTCAACCAAGGTGCGCACGTGTTGGTCGGGCGCGGCGACGGCATCCCGCGTGCGCGCCTGCTCCGAGAGCGACGTCACTTGTGCGTCGCGCTGCGCCAGCAGGGTGCGTTGGGCCGCGATGGTCTTCTGCATTTTGACGATTTCATCCGACAGGTCGGAGAATTCTGGCGCGGCCAAGTCTTGCGCATTCTGCGGCAGGGTCTGCATTTTCTGCAGTTGCGCTTCGAGCGCCTGGGCGCGTTGTTCGGTGACCGCCTGTTTGCTGGTCAACTCATTATTTTGCGAGACCATTTTGGCGATCTGCAGGCGCAGGCGACGGTTGTCGCTCAAGGGATCGCGACTGGCATCCGTGCGCATGGCGGCTAGAATGTCATCGGTCTGGCGTTTCAGGCTGGCCAGCAAGGTTTCGGCATTTTGTTGGGCCGTGATCGCTTGCTGCTTTTCTTGCGTGAGCTGCGTGACTTGCTGCTGCAGCTTCTGGAGCGCGGCGGGATTGGCGGATGCACCCACCGCCGCGGCCGGCGCGGCACCGCCTTGCAGCAGGCTGACTTGTTGCGCCAGCGTGCGATTCTGGGCTTCGAGGTCGCTGAGTTTGCTTTGCAGCTCAGTGGAAGCCGATGAACCGCCGCGTTGCAGCTCGATCAACTGCTGTTTGAGCTTGACCGTTTGCTCGGCTTCTTTCTGGTGTTGCTGGCTTTGCTGGGCCAGTTGCGCGTGCATTTGATCGAGCTCGGTCTTGGTACGCAGCAGGTTTTGCATCAATTCCTTGTCATTGCCTTTGAAGAGCGGCGATTGCAGCAGTTCGGCGACGTCAGCCTGGCCGCGCAATTCCTCGTGGGACTTGCTGAGGCGATCGCGTTCCGTCTGCAGGGCCGCAATCTTTGACTCGAGTTCCTCGTTGGCGGTGGTGGTCTTGATGAGCTCGGCGCGCAAATTGTCAGTATCCTTGGCGCCACCAGTCGTGCTGGTCTGCTTGGCGCTGAATTCCTTTTGCAGGCGGGCGCGCTCCTTGGCCACCGCCTGGTCAACCAACAGTTTCATTTGCGGCGACAACTGCGCCGCGCTGCCGGCTTGCTGGTCGCGGGCGGCCTCGTCCACCGCGGCTTGCACTTCTTCGAGAAAACTGCCGGCCTTCTCGCGCATCTGGGCGTTCTGGGTCACCTCGATGAATTTGCGGTACATCTCGGCGGCGCTTTGATTGTCGCCCAAGCCCTCGTAGGTCTGGGCCAGATCGAGGTACGATTTGTCAAAGGCGGGATCGAGCTCGATGGCGCGCCGATACAGGCGAATCGCATCTTGGTATTTCTCCTGATCGCGCAGAGTCTGGGCCTGTTTGTAGGCAAGCGTGGCCTCGCTGTCCGGCTTGGAGCAGCCGACCAGCACCAGCAGCACGGCGAGCATGAGTAAAAAAGTGATGCGCATAGTACGTTCTCCTCGTAACCGTTATTGCGCGCCGGCGTGGCGCGTTACCCAGTCGCGGACCGCGTCGGCGTGTGCGCCATTCGGTGCGACTTCCAAGTACAGCTGATAATGCTCGATGGCGCTCGGGATCTGGCGCTGGCGTTCATAGGCCATACCGAGCGCCAAATGCGCGTCCGCAAATGTTTTGTCCTGCTCGAGGGCTTTCTCGAAATAGGGAATGCTCTGGACAAAATTCGTCATGCGCAGATAGACCAAGCCAAGATTGTAGTAAGCATTGGGCACCTTGGCATCGAGCGCAATCGCCTTTTGATAGGCCTGGCGCGCGCGCTCGAGATCCAGCGACTCGTTGCGCATGCAGCGCGTGCCTTCGTCCAGCAGGCTATTGTACGTCTCGGCCGACGTCTTGGCAACTTCATATTGCGTGAGGCGCTCGGCCTCGGCCTGCTGGCGGCGCTCCGTCTCTTCGCGCACGCGCTGCTCATCCTCGGCTTGGCGCCGCTGGCGCTCGGCATCTTGCTGCACATAGCGGTCGCGCAACGCGCGCACATAGCTGACCATTTGATCGAATTCCGGCTCGTTCTTGTCTTTGTAGGCCGCCAGGTACTGCTCGTAAAACGTGAGCGCCGTGCTCAAATCCTGAAACGACTTTTCATACAAGCCGGCGATCTCCTTGAGGTAGTGAACGCGGGTCGTGTCATTCGAGAATGCGTGCGTAAAATACTTGAGGGCGCCTTTGGCGTCATCGTTCAGGATCGAGACGCGGGCCAGTTTCTCGTAATGATCTGCCGCCGCCTGACTTTGCTGTTGGTCGTGCGAGAGCAGCGTGACGGCATTAGTCGCCCCGCTCGCGCGGGTGGGCGCCGCGGACGTTGCGCCGCCGGTCGCAAAGAGCGGATTGGAGACCAGCGCGGTGCGCAGGCGGTCCTCGAAGGCGCGCGCCTCGGCATGCGCGACTTGCGGGTTGATCTTGCGCAGAATATCATAGTAGACTTTCATCTGCACCATGTTGTTGAACTGGTCGCGATACAGGACTGCGAGGCGCAACACCACATAGGTGTTGCGCCGGTTCAAGGCATAGGCTTTGAGATAGGCATTGACCGCTTTCTGCCATTGATAGGTGCGCTCATAGCAATGGCCAACGGTGGCGAACAAGGCGTCGTTCTCGTCGCCCAGCGAGCACGCATAGAGGTAATGATCGGCGGCTTGGGCATACTCCTTGATGGCAAACAAGGCATTGCCGAGCTTGCGGTACAGGGCGGCATTTTTGGGCTCGAACTGTTGCGCCTGCAGGTAACAATCAATCGCCTTGCGCTGGTCGTTGGTGTGGGCATAGACCGTGCCCAGGCCAAGCCATGCGGTTGCGTTGGTGCGCTCAAACTCGATGGCGCGGCTGAACTCGCCGCCGGCATAGGGCAGCCAGCCCAGTTTGAGATAGCACGCCCCGAGACTGACGCGCAGCGCGGCGTTGTCCTGCAAGACGCGACGCTGCTTGAGCGTGTGAAAGAGCCAGGCGGCGCGGGCGTAATCGCCCTGTGCATACGCCGCATTGGCCTCACGCAAGACGGCCGCCAGATCAATCCGCCGGGCACAACCGCTGCACAGGAGCACCAGCACGCACGCAGCTAGCACGGCGCGTGAGCGGGTCAGCCACAGGACATTCGAGAGACGTCGGTACACAGGCGGTTGCACGGGATTAAAAGGTGTGGTCGGCGTCGGGGAACCGCCCGGCGCGCACATCCGCCGCAAAGGCGGTGACGGCCGCCGTTGCGGTCTGACGACAGTGCGCATACTGTTTCACAAATTTCTTGGGTTGGTCAAACCAGCCCAGCAGATCCTGCGTGACCAGAATCTGCCCATCGCAGTCGGGCCCGGCGCCAATCCCGATCGTCGGAATCGCCACATCAGCCGTGATCGCCGCGGCCAGCACGCCCGGAATGCATTCGAGCACGAGGGCGAAAGCACCCGCCTCCTGCACCGCCCGGGCATGCGCGCGCAGGCGCTCGGCGTCGCTGTCGTGTGTGCCCTGCACTTTGAAGCCGCCCAGTTCGAGCACAGATTGCGGCGTCAGGCCAATGTGGCCGAGGACGGGAATGTGGGCGCGCACAATCCGTTCGATCGTCGGCGCCATATCCGCGCCACCCTCGAGTTTGACACCGCTCGCGCCAGCCTCCTTCACCAGCCGGCCGGCATTGAGCACGGCCGCCTCGGGCGTCACTTCGTACGAGAGGAACGGCAGGTCGGCAATCACCGGCACCACACCGGCGCCACGCACAACCATGCGGGTGTGATAGACCATCTCGTCCATCGTTACCGGCAAGGTCGTCTGATGGCCGGCAACGACATTCGCGAGCGAATCGCCCACCAGCAGGAAATCCACCGGGCATTGCGCCAGCCACGAGGCCGTCAGCCAATCGTAGGCCGTTAGCGCGACAATCCGCTCACGCTGCTGTTTCTTGGCGCGCAACGCGGCAAGCCCACGCGCCGCCGCCACGGATGATGACACTTGTTGCATCATTTCCTCACGTCGTTTTGACCATGATTAGCATAAGGTATTGTAGCAAAACGGGGTTGAAAAGCCAAACACTGGGCAGATATTCACAATTCCGCTCTTGCGGTGGTCAATCTTCTTCACCCACGCTGCAAGGGCGCGGGGTCGCCTGCGGCAGCAGGGTGACGAAGCGGGACGGCCGGACTCTGCAACCGCAGCGGCCGGACTTCTCTCACCAACGCCTTTACCTTGTAGCGAAAGTGCAGAGTATTAAGGGGCGTTTGACGCGCGCCGGCCAGCTTGCTATACTTTTCCTTTAAAGGAGCACTGGATGATGAACTTGACTATCCGCAGCTGTGCCACCCGCGCGTGGCTGATTGGTCTTGCGCTGGCCACGCTGGTGCGCGCGGCCGCGCCCGCAAGCGCGTCTGACACCGCCCCCGCCCCCGCGCCGCAAGAATTGTTCCCGTTTCTCGATTTATTCGCGTCGTGCCTGACGATCGTCGAGAGCGAATATGTGGATGAGGTGAATCCGACCAATGTGATGTACAATGCGCTGCACGGCCTGATGCGCGCGCTGGATCCGCACAGCGAATTCATGGAGCCGGAAGCAACCGAGGAACTGAAAATCGAGACCGAGGGCGAATTCGGCGGGATCGGCATTGAACTGGGCATCCGCGACGAATACTTGACAGTGATCGCACCGATCGAAGGCACGCCGGCGGCCGAGGCCGGGCTGATGCCGTTCGATCAGATTGTCAAGATCGGCGACGAGAGCGCGCGCAACCTGAGCATCAACGAGGCCATCAAACGCATGCGCGGCAAGCCCGGCACGGAGATGCGTCTCACCATCCAACGCCGATTGCAGGAGCGGCGCGAGCTCAAAGACTTCACCCTGACGCGCGCGGTCATCAAAGTCAAACGCGTGCGCGACGCCGCGATCATTGATCCGACTAATCACATCGGCTATGTGCGCGTGACGGCCTTTGACAAGACCACCGCCAGCGAACTGCAGACCGCGATTGACGGCTTGGTCACGCAAGGCATGTGGGCGCTGGTGTTGGACATGCGCAACAACGGTGGCGGTCTCTTGGTCGAAGCCATCAAGATGGCGGACATGTTTTTGGAGAGCAACACGGTGATTGTCTCGGTGCGCAGCCGGGTCTTGCGTCACGAGCAAGTATTTCGCGCGAGCGGCGCGGGCGCACAGTATCGCATGCCGCTGGTCGTGCTGGTGAACGGGGCCTCGGCCAGCGCCTCGGAAATTGTGACCGGCGCGATCAAGGACAACCAGCGCGGCCTGGTGATCGGCAGCAAAACGTTCGGCAAGGGCTCGGTGCAGACCGTCCTGCCGATCGGCAACAACAACTGCTCGTTGCGGCTGACCACGGCGAAATACTATACACCCTCGGGCGTCTGCATTCACGGCACCGGCATTTACCCGCATATCGACGTGCAGCTCACGTTGGATGACGAGATCAAGCTGATTGAGAAACGGTCAAACGCCTTTCGGAAAGCAGACCCGGCCCAGCTGACGAAAGCAGAGCGCGCGCACTATGACGCATTGCGCGCCGCGCGCGACACCCAATTGGAACGCGCCGTTGATATTCTCAACGCTTTGCGCGTGCTGGGCAGCGGCGGCCTTGCGCGTTTCATGGAAATGCCCGCCGCGCCGGTTGCGCTGCCCGCTGTCACTAACGCTCCACCATGAGATGACCATGCATCCACTGATTAGCCGGCTCCTGCCGTTGACCATCTGCCTGGGGCTGTGCGCCTGCACCTCCTTTGACGAGCGCGTCACGGTGTCGCAAGCATCCATTGATGAGTCGTTCAACAAAATCGGCTATACGCCCAAGGATGTGATTGACTTCCGCACCACGCCGCGCAGCATGAAAGGGCGCACCTGGGTTGAGCGTTCCATTCGCTTCAAGGACAAAGGCGACCGACCGCTGGCGGAGATCACCAAGTTCTTCAAGCAGGAGGCCGCCTATCCGTTTGACTACTATATGACGATCGGCGAAAGCGACAGCGACATGCAATTCATTCGCTGGTATGAGTTCAAGCTCGACGAGAATTATCCGATTTACCGGATCGAGTTTGCGCAACCGCAACAAGAGCGCGCCCGGCAGCGCGCGCTCGCTGCCACCACCCCACTCGAGGCCGCGCCCGGCCCCACGACCACATCCGCCCCGCCTGCGGCGCAAAAGCCCTAGCCATGTGGGTGCTCGGCCTTGAAAGCTCGTGTGACGAGACGGCCGCTGCGCTGTATCATCCCGAATCCGGCCGCTTTTTCGAGCGTGTTGCGCGCCAACTTGCCGTGCATGCGCCCTATGGCGGCGTGGTGCCGGAACTGGCCAGTCGCTGCCATCTCGAAACCATTTCACCGCTGACCCACGCCGTCTGCGCCGACGCGGGCATTGCCTTGGCTGCGATCACCCATGTCGCCGCGACTGCCGGTCCGGGCTTGGCGGGCGCCTTGATCGTCGGGCTGAGTTACGGCAAGGCGCTGGCGGCCGGGCTGGCCGTGCCGTTCGTCGCCGTGAATCACATCGAGGCGCACATGTATGCTGCCGGTGCGGAAGCAGAGGTGCATACGCCGTTTTTGGCGCTGGTCGTCTCCGGCGGGCATACGCTGCTGGTGGATATTCACGACGCGTTGCAGTACACGGTTTTGGGCCGCACGCGCGATGACGCCGCCGGCGAGGCGTTCGATAAAGGCGCAAAGCTCCTCGGCTTGGGATATCCGGGCGGGCAGGCCCTCCAAGAGCTGGCCCGCGGCGGCAATCCCCGCGCGTATGCCTTTCCGCGCGCGATGCTGCATGATCAGAGTTGGGATTTCAGTTTCTCCGGGTTGAAGACCGCCTTGGTCTATTTCCGGCGCGACCATCCGGAAGCCCACCTGCCGGACGTCGCCGCTGCGTACCAGGAGGCCATCGTTGACGTGCTGGTGCGGAAAACGCTGCGTGCCGCCCGCCATTTTCGGCGCGCGACCGTCGTGCTGGGCGGCGGCGTCACCGCCAACACGCGCCTGCGTGAACACTTTCTCGCCGAGGGCGCACGGCAGGGCGTGCGCGTGCTGCTGCCATCTTTTGCGCTCTGCACCGACAACGCACGCATGATTGCCTATCGCGGCTGGCAAGTGTATGGCGCGCGCGGCGCCAGCACGCTGGACGCGGATATCTTCCCGGCCTTCGTTGCCGCCCCGCGCGGGTGACCGCAGCACTACGTATCCAAGAGCGCCGGCCGCATTCATTCTCTGACGGGGTCGCCACCGCTGCGCCACCTGATTTCGGCAACTCGTAAATGTGATTTCTGCAAGGCCGACCGTGCATTCCCGCCCGGTCGCGGCGGAGGCGATGACGGTGGTGTGGCGTAGCAACATCCTTCCTACCTGCGCACCTACCAAGATCAGCGATCAGTGTTCAGTAATCGGTATTCGGTGGAGGAGCTGATGCGGCCGATGCGTGGCGCGGCAGCGGCAGACACGCGTGGCCACGGTAACGCGATTTTCGGCGCGCGGCGCCGGATCTGGGCGCGCCGCCCCTCCCCGCTTGACACGCATGGTACTTTGTGATACAATGTACTTGGCACCGTTACTCACGCGCCGCGCACGCCGCGCGCACACACCCAGGAATGCCCGCCATGACTGCGCTTGCTACCCCCCACCTCGTCCGCGACCAGGACGAGTACTTCGACAACTGGACCGTGCAGGTGCGCAAAGGCCTGCTGGAAGTGTGCATTCTGAACGCCCTGGCCCAGCGCGAATTCTACGGCTACGATCTGGTCAAAAGCCTGACCCGCATGCTCGGCTGGAGCATCACCGAGGGCACCATCTATCCCTTGCTCTCGCGCCTGCGCGTGCAAAAACTGGTCAACACGCGCTTGGAGGAATCGTCCGCAGGCCCGGCCCGCAAGTATTATGCCCTGACCGCTAAAGGCCGCGCCACGGCACGCTTGATGAACAATTATCTGGCGGTGCTGCTTGAAAACAGCGATCGCTCAACCCTTGCCGGAGCTTGATATGACACTGTGGACTTCCCCCGCCGAAGCAGAATTGATCGAGTATTGCGAACGCAACCGTGCCCGGTTTGTCGCTGCTGGCGCCGATCCCGCGGAAGTGTTGGATGATTTGCGCAGCCACATCACCGAAGAGGCCGCGCGCGCCGGCATTGCAATGCTTACGCGCGAGGATGTGCTGCGCCTGCTGTCCGGCATGCAGGACCCGGCGGCCACGTGCGATGCGCCAAATCAGTTCGCGCCGCCCGCGCCGGCTACGTGCGCCCAGACCACGCCGCTGCTCTCCGGTTTTGCATTGGTCGCCTGCATCGCGTGTGGCGTGGCCTTGCCGTTGTTCGCCTGGCTCTTTGAATTGCTGACCGGCGTCTGCACCACTGAATTGTTCGATCCCTTGCCGACCGTCTGGCATGTCGTGCTGGTGGCCTGCATTCCGCCCGCAAACTTGCTTGCCTGTCTGGCCTTGCGGCGCGACCAGATCCGCAACTGGCGCATACTCGCGTGGACCAACAGCATTGCGCTCGGCATTAGTTTGTATTACACGCTGGGCTTCTTGCCCTTTACGCCGTTCGCGATCGTGGGCATTGTGATGTGCGGCCTTGGCTTGCTGCCGCTGGCGCCGCTGCTGGCACTGCTCACCGGTTTCTCGTTGCGCAAGAGACTACGCCAGCGCGCGGCCGCCGTCGGCGTGCGCCTGCGCGGTGCGTGGTGTGGCCTGCTGATCGGCGTGCTGGCACTGCTGGTGCTGGACGTGCCCAAGGCCGTGACACTGGCCGGCATGCAAATGGCCGTCAGCGAGAACGACGCAACCCAGGCGCGCGGCATCCAGGTACTGCGCGTGGCCGGCAATCACGCTGACATCCTGCGCGCATGTTACCTGCAACGCCGCTTCGCCATTGATTTATTGACCTTGCTGTTCCGCATCAGCGGCCCGGACGTCACCGCAGCACAGGCACAAGATATCTATTACCGCGTCACTGGCGTGCCGTACAATGCGGTCGCCCCGCCTGCCATCAGCGGCCCGCGCACGCGCATGGCGAATGTCGAGCACTTTGACTATGACCAAGGCGGCGAGGCCGTCGCCGCGCGCCTGCGCGGATTATCGCTCGATCAATCGCGATTGGACGGCAGGGTGGATCCAGACGCCGCCACGGCCTACCTCGAATGGACGATGGTTTTTCGCAACAACGCGGCCGTGCAGCACGAGGCGCGCGCCCAAGTCGTCTTGCCGCCGGATGCGGTCGTCTCGCGCGTCACGTTGTGGGTGAACGACACGCCGCGCGAAGCGGCCTTTGCCCCGCGCGCCCAGGCGCGCAAGGCGTATGAAGACATCGTCCAGCAACGCCGCGATCCAATTCTGGTCACCACCAGCGGGCGCGATCAAGTCTTGGTGCAGTGCTTCCCCGTGCCACCTAATAATGGCACCATGAAAGTGCGGATCGGCATCACCGTGCCCTTGACCCTGCCGACATTGTCAGAAGGGCTTGTGCGCCTGCCGTATTTCAGCGAACGCAATTTTACGACCCGCACCGGGTTGGAGCACGGTCTCTGGCTTGAAGCACCGGCCACCGTGCAGTTGCTGCAGCCGGTGACCGGCATGGTGTGCGCCGCGCGTGACGATAGCTGGGTCTTGCGTGGCAACTTGGGCGCCGCCGCGCTCGACCAGATTCAGGCCGTACGTGTGACGCGTGATGCGCAACGCACCGATGCGTGGGCCTGGCTGGATGCGGCGTCCAACAGGGTGGTCCGGCAACATATCAGCGCGACCAATGCCGCCGCGCCGCAACGGATTGTGCTGGTGCTTGATCAATCCCGGCGGATGGCGGCGTATACCAATATGGTATATCACGCGTTGCGCGCCCTGCCGGCGGGTGTCGAGGTTGCGTTGCTTGGCGCCGGCGACACCGTGCGCGAGCTGCTACCGCCAACATGGTGGACACCGGCCGCGCATGCGCAGGCAACCGCCGCGCTGGATGCGCTGACGTATGCTGGCGGCTGCGACAACGCGCACGCACTGACGCGCGCCTGGGATCTTGCCGCCGCGCGCGCACCCAGCGTGATTGTCTGGTTGCATGCCACGCAACCGCTGCAATCGCGCGACATCGAGGCCCTGCGCCAGCGGCTTGCGCGCCAGCCGTGGTCGCCCGTCATCGTTGATCTGCAATGCGGCACCGGCCCGAATGCACTGGCCGCGCAACTCAACGGTCTGGTTGCCTTGCAGAGCGCCACGCGGTTCGGCCAACCGGCGCATGATCTCGAACGACTGCTGGCGCAATGGCAGCCCGCGGCATCCGCGGTGCGCGTCGTGCGCTGGTGTGAGAATCCCGGCTTCAACACCGCCAGCATGTGCGCCGACGCGCACGTGGCCCGGTTGTGGGCCAACGATCAAGTGCACATCTTGTGCGGCCAGCGCCGCGCCAGCGCGACCAGCAACGCCGTCGTTTTGGCAACGGCGCAGCATGTGGTCACGCCCGTCTCCGGCGCCGTGGTGCTCGAGACGGACGCGCAATTTCAAGCGGCGGGCTTGACGCCGGTCAGCGACGAGTTGGTGCCGCGCGTCGTCCCCGAACCATGTTTCACCGGCCTGCTCATGCTGGCACTCATCATCCACATGCGCCGGCACCATGGCGCACAGCAATGGCATACATTCAGTCAATGAAGGGTGATTGTGTGCGCCACAGCCGTGACGTTGGCCGGCATGCAATTGGCCGTATTGACCTTACCGTTAACCTTGAAAAGATGAACGAAAAATGAAAAAGAGCATCACAGTCGGGATCGTGTTGGCATGCTTAACTGTTTGTCTGGCGTTCCTCTCTCGCGGTCGAAGCGACCTTTGCCCCAAGGTGACTGTTGCGAGCATTCGCAGGGTTCAACTCGGCATGACCAAGGCAGATGTTGTTGGCATTCTGGGTGAGCCGCATGCGACTGCTCTCGGGATCTACGGAACCAACACGTTCGTGATGCACTACGCGCGCCCCGTCAGGCTAGCACGCTGGTATCCGATGCTGTGGGTGCATCTGACCAATGATGTGGTCGTGGAAGTCTATGCGAAACGATATGTCGACTGGGGTGCGGATGACATCGGAGTGTATGGCCTCAGTGAAAACCAGAAACAATGGGAGGCGGAGTACTTCGTGTCGACCTTCCCGAAGAACTGAAGGCCAACAATACCTCGGCGTTTGCGTCGCTAGACGCGCCGAAATTCAAGGTGGACGTTCCGCATCAACTTGGTTGAGCAACACGCAGCGCACGCTCAGGTTGTCGTGCCGCCGAATGCACCTGCCGGCGTACCAGGATTGTTTCTTCTGCGTGCCTTTGCCTTCGCGCGCGTGGCATCGTGCTGTTCACGGATACGGATAGGAATGCGTGCAGATATCTTTATCTTTTTTGTACATATAGTAGGCATCCGCCGTGCCGGTGTCTTCGTAAATGTAATAGATATCCTTGTCAAAAAAGTCCCAATCGTCGCCGGTGTGCGCTTTGCTCCACTGTTCCGCCAGCTTCTTATTGTGGCCGCGCACCGTGTAGGTGCCGCCCATCTCACTCACGGAGTATGACGTTGCGCCGCGGATGCCGGCGCTGGTGTAGTTGGCCACCGTCGTGGCGCCGTTCAAGACCGGCGCCGACGCGGGCTTGTAACTGCGCAGTTCCACCGTGCTGCCATAATCGCCCTTGCGGAACCAGAGTTGCTTGCTGTTGTAAAGGCACGCAGCGAATGTGGCAAACCCGTCCGGCGTGAAGTTTTCGAACACCTTCTTGCCTTTGGGCGTCACCAGCGTCATCGGCCCGTTTGTGCCCGCTGTTTCGGTCCAATACAGCAGACCTCCCTTTTCATCTGTGTCGGTCTGTTTGCTGCCACTGCCGGGGTCCGGAGTCGTGTTGGCGCCTAGCAGTTTGTTTTTCTTGTAGACCGTGTACTCAGTGCTGCCACCTGCCTTCTTGGCAAAGAAGCTGACGCCGTTGGCATAGACGCTATCGAACCATCCTGGCGCCAGTGGCAATTGCCAGAGCAGTTTCTTCAACTTCTTGTGCCAGCATTGCAGACCCTGCATGTTCACTTGTGCCAAGGTGACAAAGATCCCCCCGGGCGTGAACCACGCATCGTGGTAGTTGTTGGAAATGACCACCGTGCCGCTCAGCGCGAATCCGCCCTTGGCCACTTTGTAGAGGAAAAACTCATTGTACGCTTGCACCGCGTTGCCGAGCAGCACCTGCGTGCCGTCGAAATCCTCAATCCACGCCGCCGCCGGCGCGCCCGGGAAGGTTTGGTTGTTAACCATGTTTTGGCCCTTCTTGTCTGCCACAGAGGCCGACCCAAGTGGGTACGTATACCAATCGTAATACACCACACGCGCCATACTGTCGGTGCCCCAACACCTGGTGTGGATGGTGCGTGCAACCTGCTGCAGGGCGGTGCCTTTCGGCGTGAGCCACACGTCGTTATGTGTGTTCGTGTCGGTATATTGATTCGTCCACGAGACTTGCGCCCAGTTCAGGGTGATGATCCCAAGGTCAGCCGCATCATACCCGTTCACTTGAATTTGATAGACGCTACCTGAGAGTGCTTCGAATGGGTAAAAACTCTGCAGCGTGATAGTATCATCGTTTTTTCCAACAAGGGTAAGGGACGTCAGCGCGGTGCCTTGCCAAATGGCCAGAACAGTGTCAAAACTGCTGCCGAAGGTGTCAAACGCATACAGGCCGGCGGCTGGCGCGGTCCACGTCCACCACACGGTTTGCGTGCCATCATACCAGAACGTGGTTTCCCCAACTTCGGTAGTCGCATCAATGTTGTTCCCATTGGTTGTTCCCGCTTCGCCACTGACGGCAAAGCGCGCGGCAAACATATCATTATTGGGCGCGGCACCCCGGCCAGCCTGCGTGCGCAGCCTGCTCGCTGATGCGCGCGCATGCACCTGCTGCTTCAGCCAGCGTTGCTGCTGTGGAGCCCGGCGATCCGTGCCGGATTGGCTGCCGACACGCGCCGACGCGCGCTGCACGCGCGGCACTTGCTGCACACCCGCACTATCCGTGTCCCAAACACCGCATACAGTGGACACCAGCATAAGTACTGCCATTGCGGCACCGGCAACGCATATTTGATGAATTCTCATGGCGCGGCTCCGTGGTGATAACGAAAAACAATAACTACATGGCACACTACTGAAGTACAGCTTCAGTAGATGTGTGCCTCAAACAACGCCCGGTTTGTGTTCTTGCTTAGAAGAAGCGCGCACTGCTGATCAACAGGTGCAGCACGCCCAACACGATACAGGCAATGCCAATCGGCACCTGATACACGTCGAGCAGGGCGATCTTGCTTTGATACTTGGTCAGCAGTTCCTGCGCTCTCAGCGCGGCGGCATCCGCCGCCGCGGCGACTTTCTGGGCCGCTGCGCCGCTGGCCTCCGCCATTGCTGGTTTGCGCATCAGTAATTCTTTGCCGAGGAACAGCCCGACCGCCATGGCCGATAGCTGCGGTAAAATGCCCGACAGCAGCGAAAAATGCAGCACGGCCCAGATGAACGACAGTGCGCCAATCGCCAGGGTGAGCACGCCGATCAGATTGCGGAACGGCGTCAGTTTTTTGTAGACTCCGGCAAGCTGCGGCGCTTTGATCGCCAGTAACGGCGCGGCCGCCAACAGTCCGGCAATGATGTTGGCCAAGGCCAGCCCAAGCCACAGCAGCGAACCGAGCATGCCGCTGGTCGTGCCACCGCCACTGCCGCCGCCGCCCGTCACATTCTTGCGGCGCATGGTGAAATTGTTGCCGACCGTCACGCCGTCAAAGGGCGGCGCTTTGTTCCCATCCGTCGTGCACATTGAGAGCTCAAACACGGTCACATTCTTCGGATCGCCTTTCTTGCTGGCGACCGCCACATAGACGGGCAAGCCCCACTGGGTGACTTGCCCCAGCATGTTTTTCTCGATGGCCCACCAGTTGCCTTTGATGGCGACGGCAACAATTTCGCACGGGTTCTTCTGGTTGGCGCCCCAGTCCGGCGCGTTCACCAGAAACGCGAGCGAGGCCTTGACCAGGTCCTTGACATTGCCTGGACCGGCAAAGCCTTTGAAGTGCCCCGGCCATTGGCGCGCGTCGCGTTCTTTATCCACTTTGCCTTGCGCGGCATTCTTGTCTTTGTCAATTGCCGCCAGCTTTGCTTTGATGGTGGCATTGTTCGGGTCGAACTGGGCCGCCTGCGCGAGCGTGCTCTTAACCTCATCGTAGCGCCCGGCCCGCGTGCTCTCGGCATAGTTGGGCATCATTTCCAGCGTGCCTTCGGCTTCCTGCAGGAGTTTGTCGCCCATGTTCTTGCGCAAGGCGCAGGCGCCGGTGTAACCACGCTGCAACTCCTCATAGGTCGAGCCGGCACTGCGCAAATCCGAGCGGCCCACGATCGGAAATATTTTGTTCTCGATGTCGCCGGGACTGGTGCCGTATTTGGCGCCGAAGCTGTCGAGCATCGCTTTGATCTTCGGCATGTCGTTTTTCTCGAAGGTCGCGAATGCGGCCAGTTGCTCGGCGGGCTTGTCATAGAGAAAGCCGGATTGATACTTGTCGAGTGGCTCGCGCACTTGGGTGTGCAACGCCACCAGCGCCGTCCAATCTTTGAGCGCTTCCGCTTTGGTGGGCGTGGCGGCCAGGACACGCGGTGCACAGACCAGGCCGGCAAACAAGAAACAACTAAGTGTAAGAATGAGACGACGGGCATGCATAGTGATCTCCAGTGTTGAACATGAGCGAAGGCGGCAAAATGTGTGCCGCATCCGGAAGCGCAATCCAACTGCGGCTAGGGTAACAAAAACGGCAAGGGAAGTCAATGAGGCAGAACGCCCGGTTCCGGCGACTCAAAATAAAGTGGGAGCGGCTTCAGGCCGCGATGTTGCCCAGATCGCCAGCTGAACTGGCTCCCACCTTCTCTGGCAGTCAGTGTCGTATTTCAGCAAACAAACATTGGATTTGCTTCCCTGTGACTTGCTGAGTCACCGGAACTGGGAATATCGCAAAATAAAAACTGAAGATTGCTGTAGCACCCCACTGCGCGAGAATTACTATCAGTCTTCTTTGACCTCCTGAGTACTATCGGAGTACACACAGAATGTGCCCAGCTTTGGCACGCGTTTTTCGAGCAGCAGCGTGGGCGGATTATCATCCATTGTTTTGGCGGTGCCTGGATAGATTACATCCCGCCAGATCATATGCGAGGGGGACGTAGCGCCGTGCTGCGCATGAAACGCGATTAATGTCTTAAGATCCGGCGCAAACTTCTGGTCGTGGCTCTGCGCATACATTGCAGCATACAGATATAGGCATTTGACATTCTCGCGGACGCGAAGTGCGCGGGTCATATGGTACAGCAGGGCAAGCCCGAGCACTAGCGCAAACAGCATTAGGGCAAGATAAATGATGATCTGCAGAATCACTTTTCTGCCAGCAACACAACGGAAAGCTTTTGCTTGCATGGCTCACCTCCTTCCCACTAACCGATTGTCGATCACCGTCCCGGCATTGCTCGACATTTCATCCGATTTCTTCATCCAGTCGCTGGGGCTGGTCATCGTCGCTGCTGCCAGCGTCGCCACCGTTGTCATTATTGCTGTTGTTGTCATCGCCGCTGGTGTCGGCGCCGGTGTTGTTCGGGATGCGGATGAGGGTCCACTGTTGAATGGTGTCCTGGTCGAGATGCACCAGCACCGGGGCTTGGTCTTGGGTGAGATTGCTGAGGCCGGCCTCGCACACGATGGTGCGGTCGCCCACTTGCCAGGCAGCCTGCTGCGTCTGCATGTCGACGGCGCCGTGCACCGGGAGCGTGGTGCCGGTGAGCACATCGTAGTAATTGCCGCCAATGACGCCGGCCTTGTTGACGGCGAGCTGGAACATGGCGCTCGAGTCGGTCTGGTCGCCCTGCACGAACGAGAAGACGCCGAGGGGCATCCAGTCGCCGCTGTTCGGATCTGCGGTCGGCGCGTTTTGGGCCAGATCCGCGGCTTGCTGATAGTAGCCTTCGGTCGTGGCAATCTGCTGATTGTTGCAGTAGACATTGTCCGCATCCCACGTGATGCTGTCGCCGTAATCAAAATAGGCCGGCGGCACATCACCCCAGTCAAACCACGCATTTATGGCTTGCCACGTGGCATAGTTCCAGGCGCGGCCACGCGCCCAATTGGCTACAACCCACGCCCCAGGATGGCTGGCGAACCAGCCGGGGCCGAAGACGTCATAGTGGTTGTACGCCGCGCGAACGGCCGCACCACGGGCCGCCAGGCTGTTCAAGTGAGGTGCCACGGTGTTGGCCCCGGACCAGTCTCTGCCGAAGCCGCCGTCGGTGGGGATTCTGACGTTGGCTGCGTTGAACGCATTGACATTCGGAACCGGGCGGTCGCCGCCAAATCCTTGGTCGCGGTAGCCACGGTCAAGAGATTCACCGCTGCGGTACCCGCCGTCATACGAGCCGCCGCCACCACCGTCATGAAAGCCGCCAAACGAACCGCCCCCGCCACGGCCACCACCACCGCCGCCATGGCCGCCACCGCCGCCGCGGGCGTGTGCCAGCTGCGCGCCGCACAGCGCCACGGATACCATTACCAACGCGATTGTTGCTGTTTTCATAAGAGACTCCCTAATTGTCGGACTGAAGGCGGACAAGTTTGACCAATGGCGTGTTGGGAAGCCGTACGCCATCGAGCGTACGCTTGACGGATTGCCACGAAAAACTGTCGGCGTCAAGGCGGGTCAACACATTGACGGCGGAGCAGGCATCGCCGTCGGGCAGTTGGCCGTTGGCGTCAATGATCCAGGTCGCGCCACTCTTGATCCACACATCGTTGGCGACGCCGCCCTGCGCGTCAAACAGCCATGACACGATCCGGCCCGCGCTGGGATTCCAGCCGATGATCTGCATGCCCGCTACCGGCGCCTGGCCATCCTGCGCGACCGTATACGTGCATTTGATAAAGTTGGTGTTGGCCATCCACTCGAACGAGATGTGCATGGCCGCGTTGCTCTCGCCGCTGGTCCAGCTGCCGATCAGCCACGCGAGATCCTGCAGGTGCTCCTGATTCGAGCCAGTGACATAGGGTGCATCGCGCACTGTCAGCATGGTCCATTTGCCTTTGCGCTTGGCATGCACGACGGAGTAGCGCGCGCCGGTGCCGGCTACCGTCGAAGGCGAAGCCAGTTTGGCGATGCCGCGCTCGATGGCAACCTCCGGGCCCATGAAGCGCAGAGACTCGATCGTGACCGTCATGGTCGCGCCCGGATGCTCTTTGAACAATGCGGCGTACAATTTTTGGATGGCAGGACGGCCGCGGTAGGCTTGGCCCGCCTCGTCGGTATAGGTGGCGTCGGGCGCCCAGAGCGCACCCATGGCTTTGACATCGGCGGCATTGAAGGCCTTGACGAACGCATCCGCCGTTGCGCGAATCGCCTGTTCGTCCTGTTGAGCAATCGGCGCGGCACCGGGCGTTGGCACGGCGGCGCACACGGCAGCAACACTGATTAGTAGCGCGGCGCTGGCGCACAATGCGCGCGGATGATGCGTGAAGAATCGGATATTCATTGTTTCCCTGTTGTGCATTTTCGGCTCCCCGCCGATCCCGCCGGCGGCGGGATCGGTGGAAGCAGAGATTGAAAGAGCGGCCGGCGTGTTTTTCTGCTCAATCTTATTCACCCACGGCGCAAGGCCGTGGGGGTCTCCAGAGATGTCGGTTCGGTTGTGAGCCCGTCGGTTCCGGTTTTTGTGCCGCCGAGTTTCTCGACCACGTGGAACGAGACCGGGATCAGGAAGATCGCCAGAAAGGTTGAGGCGAGCATGCCGCCAATGACGGTGAAGCCCATGACCTGGCGCGACAGGGCGCCCGCGCCGCTGGCAATCGCCAACGGCACACAGCCAAGGATAAAGGCAAAGGCGGTCATGAGAATGGGGCGCAAGCGGACGCGCGCACCGTCGAGCGCAGCATCCATGAGCGACAGGCCTTGCTCGTAGCGGGTCCTGGCGAACTCGACGATCAAGATGGCGTTTTTGGCGGCCAGGCCAATCAGCATCACCAGCCCGATTTGGGCATAGACATTGTTTTCAAAATGGCCGACGAGCAAACCGGCAAACGCACCGAAGACGGCAATCGGCGTGCCCAGCAAGACACTAAACGGCAGGGTCCAGCTTTCGTATTGGGCCGCCAGAATCAGAAAGACGCACAGGAGCGAGAAGCCGAAAATTGCCATGGACGAAATACCTTGCTGCGCCTGCTGTTCCTGGAAACTCATACCCATGTAATTGAAGCCCATCTCGGACGGCATGGTTTTCGCAAAGACATCTTCCATGGCCGCCATGGCCTGTTGGGAGCTGACGCCGGGTCTGGCGGCAGCATTGATCTGGGCGCTGCTGTAAAGATTATAGCGCATCAAGAACTCCGGCCCGGCAATGCTGCTGACCTGCGTCAAGGCGGCCAGCGGCACGGTGTTGCCCGCGCTGTTGCGGACATAGAATTGGCCGAGATAGCGGGTGCTCGTGCGGTAGTCGCCTTCGGCTTCGACGTACACCTGCCACTGGCGGCCGAACTTGTTGAAATAGTTCACAAAAGCGCCGCCCATGAAGCATTGCAGGGTTTGATACACATCCTGCAGTTTCACGCCCTGCATGAGGACTTTGTCACGCTCAACGTTGACGTACACTTGCGGCACGGCGGGCAGGAAGGTGGTCGTGACGCGCGCGAATTCCGGGCGCTTGTTGGCCTCCGCCAGGAAGGTTTGCACGTTCTGCGCCAGAAAGGCCGTGTCCTTGCCGGCGCGATCCTCCAGGATGAAGGTGACGCCGCCGGCGGTGCCGATGCCTTGGATGGACGGCGGCGAGAAGGCCAGGGCGACCGCACCAGGCAATTTGCTGAGTTGCGCATTGAGGTGGGCCATGATGGCTTGGTATTTTTCGGCCGGCTTCTTGCGCAGCGACCATTCCTTGAGCGAGATGAAGAAGAAGCCACTGTAAGTGTTGTAAACGCCACTCAACATGCTGAAGCCGTCTACCGCAGTGCAGTACTGCACACCGGGCGTGTTCATAATGATTTCCTCGGCCTTTTTCATCAGGGCCGTGGTGCGATGCAGGGAGGAGGCATCCGGCAGTTGCAGCACCGCAAAGGTGTAGCCTTGGTCCTCCTCGGGCAGGAAGCTGCCGGGGATGTTCTTGCCCAGCATGGCGGTCAGCACGACCACGCCACCCAGTAGCAGCAGGGAGATGGCGCTTTTGCGGATCAGCAGGCCGCAGGAGCTGACGTAGCCGTTGGTGGCGTGGCCGAAGGCCCAATTGAAGCTCCTGAAGAACACGCCCAGCGGCCCGCGCGCTGGCTGCTTGGGCCGCAATAGCATTGCGGCCAGGGCCGGGCTGAGGGTCAGCGCATTGAAAGCGGAAAACACGACCGAGACCGCAATCGTGACGGCAAACTGCTGGTAGAGCCGGCCGGTAATGCCGGGAATGAAAGCGGTCGGCACGAACACTGCGACCAGAATGATCGCAATGGCAACCACCGGGCTGGCCACTTCCTCCATTGCCTTGAGGGCCGCGGCCTTGGGCGCCATGCCTTCCTCGATGTGATGCGCCACCGCCTCGACCACCACAATCGCGTCGTCCACAACCAGGCCGATGGCGAGCACCAGGCCAAACAGCGAGAGGGTATTGATCGAGAAGCCCAGCAGTGGGAAGACGGCAAAGGTGCCGATCAGCGAGACCGGCACGGCCAGCAGCGGAATCAGCGTCGCGCGCCAGCCCTGCAGGAAGATGAACACCACGACGATGACCAGCAAGAGGGCTTCAAAGAGGGTGATCACGATTTCGCGCATGCCCTCGGTGACCGACAAGGTCGTGTCGAGCGCGATCACGTAATCGAGACCCGGCGGAAATCTTTTTTTCAATTGCTCCATGAGCTTTTTGGCGCCGTTGGCGGCATCGAGCGCGTTGGAGCCGGGCATTTGGTAGAGCGCGACAATCGCCGCCGATTTGCCGTTGAGCCGGGCGAGCATGTTGTAGTTCTGCGTACCCAGCTCGATGCGCGCGACGTCTTTGACGCGGACGATGGCGCCACCGGGATCGGCGCGCAGGACGATGTTGCCGAACTCCTCCTCGGTTTGCAGGCGGCCTTGGGCGCGCACGGCATAGGTGAACTCCTGCCCTTGCGGAATGGGCGTCGAGCCGATCTGGCCGGCAGGATTAACCGTGTTCTGGGCTTGGATCGCGTTGATGATCTCGGGGATGGTGATGTTCAATTTGGCAAGCTGGTTGGGCTGCACCCAGAAGCGCATGGCGTACTGGCCGGCCCCGAAGACGCTGACGCTGGCGATGCCTTTGATGCGGGTCATGGCATCATTGATATTGATGTAGGCGTAGTTCGCGAGGAAGACATTGTCGTAGATGCCATTGGGCGAGTAGAGCGCAAACAGCAGCAGCGGCGCCAAGGTTGACTTCTGCACCGTGACCCCTTGATTGACCACTGCAGACGGCAGTTGCGAGTTGGCCTGCATCTCGCGCATCTGCGCCAAAATCTGGTCGGTGTTGGCCTCGGTCTTCAAGCTGAACACGACGTTGAGCTGCATCGAGCCGTTGTTGGCATTGAGCGAATACATGTAGTCCATGTTGTCGACGCCGGACATCTGCTGCTCGATCGGCGTCGCCACCGATTGCAGGATCGTCAGGGCATCCGCGCCCGGATAGCTGGCGCTGACCTGAATCTGGGGCGGGACGATGTTCGGGAATTGCGCGACCGGCAGGCTCATCATCGCGACCAGGCCGATGATCACCATCAGGATCGCGATCACCATCGCAACAATCGGACGATTGATGAAAAATTTAGACATGGCGCCTCACGTGGTGGCGGCGGTGGTGGGCGCGGGATTGCTGACCGGCGCGGGCACATACGGCTGAGGATCCACGGTCGCGCCCTCGCGCACCTTTTGCAGGCCCTCCACGATGATGCGTTCGCCGCGCGCCAGCCCGCGCGTGATGATCCAGTCCGCGCCGACGCGCTCGCCCACGGCCACGCTGCGGATCGTGACTTTGTTGTCAGGCCCGACCACCGCGACCAGAAACTTGCCTTGGACCTCCATCACCGCGCGCTGCGGCACATACAGCGCCGTACTGCACGTCATGATCCGCACCATGCCAAAGAAACCGGGGCGCAGCGTGTTGCCGGGATTCGGAAACAGCGCATCAACCTTGACCGTGCCGGTTTGTTCACTGACATCCAAATTGATCGCGCTGACATAGCCTTTGTGCGGAAACATGCTGCCGTCCCCCAAGATCAGTTCGGTGACCACCGTGACGATGTCGGTCTGGCCGTCCGCCAGCGCGTTGATGCTGGCGCTATTCTTCAGGTATTCTTGCTCGCTGACATAGAAGACCGCCTTGATCGGGTCCACCGTCGCGAGCGTGGCCAGGTCGCCCGAGCTCGGGCTGACCAGATCGCCGACGTTCACCGCGGCGATGCTGATTATGCCGGAGATGGCCGCCGTGACGTGGGTGTAGGACAAGTTCAACTCGGCGTTCTGCACATTCGCCTGCATGGCTTGCACGGTGGCCTTGGCCGCGGCGTTGTCTTGCACGGCCTTGTCGCGCTCGGCTTCACTGACGGCGCTTTGCTTGTACAGCGTCACCATGCGCGACTCGGTCAAGCTCGTCTCGATCTGCTGCGCCTGCGCATTCGCCAGTTGGGCTTTGGCTTGTTCCAGTGCCGCGACAAACGGGCGCGGGTCAATCTCAAACAACAGATCGTCGGTTTTCACCACCGTGCCGTCTTTGTAAACCTGCTTCTGAATGTAGCCTTGCACGCGGGCCTTGATCTTCGAGGTGGTCGAGCCGATCAGGGTGCTGACCCACGAACGGGTCACGGGCATGTCGAGCTGCTCTTTGACCTCCGTCACCAATACCGTCGGCGGCCCGGCCGCCACTGCGGCGCCGGGTGGACGACAGCCGCCCAGCACAAGCGGGAGCGAACACACGAGGCACAGAATGGCCGCACCGCGGCGTCTCCCACGCGGGGGCAGACTTAGATTCGGACTGCTTGTCATTGGTCACCCTTGTGTTTTTTGTCAGTTGCCGCGATCAGTTTTCGCCACGCTTTCTTGCCAATTTTCTTTTCCTCGGCCAACTCGGCGCTGTGATATTTGCGGCGCATCTCGTTGATGTCCACCGTCGGCGCCGGGAATTTCATCTTGAGTGCCGCAAGGGTCTCGACCACGATCTGCGCCACCGCCAGATTGCGAAACCATTTGTTGTTGGCCGGGATGACATACCACGGCGCGTGCTCGGTGCTGGTCTGGCTGAGGGCCTCCTCGTAGGCCGCGGTGTACTCATCCCAAAAGCCGCGCTCGGTGTAATCGCCGTCGCTGATTTTCCAGTGCCGGGCCGGGTCGTCCAGACGCTGCTTGAAGCGTCGCAACTGCTCCTCCGGGCTGATGTGCAGGAAGAATTTGAGGATGTGCGTGCCGCTGGCGACGAGGGTCTGCTCAAAATTATTAATCATCGCGTAGCGTGCCTGCCATGTTTTCTTGGGAATCAGGTGGTGCACGCGGGTAACCAAGACATCTTCGTAATGCGAGCGATTGAAAATGACGACCTCGCTCTTCTTCGGCACCTGCTGCTCGATCCGCCAGAGGAAATCGTGTTGGGCCTCCTCGTGCGAGGGCACCTTGAAGCCGTGCACGCGGGTGCCCTGCGGGTTCATCGCGCCAAGCACATGATTGATCGTGCCATCCTTGCCGGCGGCATCCAGTGCCTGCAAGCAAATCAGCAGTGAGTGCTGGCCCTCGGCGTAGAGCAAGTACTGCAGCGCGCGCAGTTCGCCGTCGAGTTTCTCAACCGCCTTGAGGGCCGACTTCTTGCTTTTGTGTTCGGCGGTGAACGCAGGATCAATCTTGCCTAACCGAACCTTGCTGCCTGGTTTGACGCAGAACATTTTGCGATAGTTCATGTGGTCCTCTCCCGCCGAACATGTCGGCCGGCTTGGGTTAGATTACTTCGCGTGCAAGCCGCGGAAGCTGTCCAGCGGCTCGTGCAGCCATTTCTGCCAGTGGGTCTTGCGCGTTTCGCGCAGATCAAACATGCGGTACAGGCCCACCTTGAACAAGTCCAGGAAGACCAACCAGACCAAGTTATAGATCCAGATCAAGCCGATCACCCGCCACGGAATGGGCGTCACCAGCCAGCCATTGGCTGCCATCAGCGCCGCCAAAAGTTGCGTGCCCATGATGGCCCAGAAGAAGCGCCATTCCGGGAAGGGCGGCTGCCAAAACAGGCCGCGCGAGCGGGTTGAGAACAGCAGCAAGTGGCCGGCGATCACCAGCTGCATGAACATGGCGGTCTGCAGCATCTTGTTCGACAAATGATGGGTGTGGTACAAATGCGACAGCAGGCCGGAGCTCTGCACCACGCTCAGCAACGCCAGAATGCAGCTGATCACCAGCACGCGGTGCATGTCCCATTTGGCCGGGCGCGGGCTGACTTGCGCATTGTCAAACGCGATCAGCATGACGGGCACGTCATCCAGCAGGGCCAGCAGGATAATCATGATCGGAGTCAGCACCGGGACCTTGTACAGCATCATCACCAGCACGATGAACAGCATAATACTGATGGTCATCGCGATGCGGTAGTAAGCGTAGCCCATCATGCGTTCGAAGGTGCGGCGGGCTTCCTCGATGCCTTTGATGATGACCGACAGGCCGGGTGCGGTGAGAATCAGGCCGGCGGCCGCGCGCGCCGCTTCGGTCGCGCCGGAGACAGCCGTACCCACATCGGCTTGCTTGAGCGCCGGCGCATCGTTGACGCCGTCGCCGGTCATGCCGACGATATGGCCGAGCGTCTGGGCCGATTTGACAATGGCCCACTTGTGCTCGGGAAACACCCGGCCAAAGCCTTGCGCCGCTTCGACGCGTCGGGCAAGATCGAGCGGGATTTCACCTTGGCCAACGTCGCCTTGGAAGATATCGGACGCGGCCACGATGTGGCTGCCCATGCCCAGCGTCTCGGCGATGTTCCGGCCAATCATGACATCATCACCGGTCACCATCTTGACTTTGACGCCGTAGGCCTCGGCCCGCGCGATGGTCTCCTTGGAATCCGGTCGCGGCGGATCGTTCATTGGCAAGATCCCCAGCAGGGTCCATGTACCGGGGACGTCGCTGCGTGCGGCGGCGATGGTCCGGAAGCCTTTCGCGGCGTAGTCGTTGACTACCGTCTGGGCCTTGGCCAAGTCATCCCCGCCGAGCTGAGCCAACTGAAAGATCACCGGTGGCATGCCTTTGGTCACTTTGAACTGGGTGCCGGCGGCGTCCTTGATCGTGGCTTCCGTGCGCTTGGTCACCGGGTCAAATGGCACATAGGCGACTTGCTGATAGGCTTTGAGCACGCGTGGATCTTTGAGGGCTTGGATGACGGTCAGGTCAATCGGGTCTTTGTCCTCCGCCTTGGAGGCCAGCGCGCCGGCCAGGATGACGTCTTGGGGTGCAGCCGTACCCCAGACGACCGGTTCGCCCAAGGTCAACTTGTTCTGGGTCAGCGTGCCGGTCTTGTCGGAAAAGAGAATGTCGATGCCGGCCAGTTCCTCAATGGATTCGAGGCGCGAGACAATCGCTTTCTCGACCGCCAACGCCTTGGCGCCCATCGCCATGGTCATCGAGAGCACGGCCGGCATGGCCACCGGAATCGCGGCGACCAACAGCAGCAGGGCAAACTCGGTGATCTTGAAGAAATCTTCGCCGCGGTGCAACTGGATCGAGACCATGATGACCGCCAGCAGCACGGCCAGGATGATCAGGAAATCACCGATGCGATTGTTGGCTTGGGCGAAATGGGATTTCGCGCCGGCGCTCTGCACCAGCCCGGCCGTCCGCCCAAAGAAGGTGTGCGCGCCGGTGGCGGTGACGACGGCGGTCATCTCGCCCTTTTTGGCGATCGAGCCCGAATAGGCGGGATCTCCGATCTTTTTCGAGACGGCCAGCGACTCGCCGGTCAAGGCGGATTGGTCAACATCAATATAGTCGCCCTCGATCAGCTTCACATCGGCGGGGACAACATTGCCCAGGCGAATGCGCACCACATCGCCGGGCACCAGCGTGGCGGCCAGGACCGTTTGCCAGATTCCCTCGCGCAGGGCCTGGGCTTCCTGTGCTAGCGCCCCTTTCAAGGCATCCAGCGCACTGGCCGCCTGGCGCTCGTGCCAATAGCCCAGCACGGCGTTAAACAGCAGCAACACCATAATGATGACAAAATCAACCCAGTCCTTCACCACAATCGACATCAGGGCGGCCGCTTCTATCATCCATGGCATCGGGCCCCAAAAATACTTCCCGAACACGAGCCACTGATTCTTCTTTTCCTCCGCCAGCGCGTTCGGGCCGTTCTGCGCAAGCCGCTGCGCGGCCTCTGCCGCGGACAGCCCGGTCTTTGGATCGCTGCGCAAGTCCTTCAGTACATCGCCCACACTCATGTGTTCGTACTCTTTGCTGGTGGTTGCCATCGCCGTTCCTTTACTTGATAGTGATACCCGTTTGGGGCCGCAGCTGGCCGTGCCGCAAGGCATATTCCGTTACCCGCTTCTAGTTCCTTGCTGGCCGGGCTGATGATATGAAGAGTACAGGGCGACCAGCCGGGCGATGAGCATCGTCACATAGAACATTCCGGTCGTGGCCTGCACCACGGCCAGCATCCGCGCCACATTTGTGACCGGGACAATGTCGCCATAGCCGACCGTGCACTGGGTTGACAAACTGAAGTAGATGCCGGCGAAACCGCTCAACGACTGGGCCGCCACGGGCCCGACGGTAAACGAAAAACTGTTTGGGGCGACTTTGTCCAGCAATTCGTAGACAAAGGCCCAGAACAACGCCAGCAGGACATAATTGGCGGCGGCGGCACACAGGATGTCGGCATTGATACGCGGGGCCGTGACAACAAAGCGCACAAGGTTCACAACCAACAGGGCAATGAACAGCAGGGCGGCGCCCAACAGCACTTCCGACGGCATCAGCCCCGGCAGCATCCGGTACAGCCAAATGCTCGCCACCGCCGGCACGGCCAGAATGATCGCCCATGCCAGCACGCTGCGACGGTAGCCGATCGCCATGGCGCCAGACACCAGCACCAGACTGGTGAGAAACGAATTGACGAAAATGCCTGACTGGTTTTCCGGGAGGAAGGGCGTGATGAAAATCAGCAACATCAGCGCAACGAGCAGATGCGCGGTTGAACTGCGCAAAACGCCCGAGCGTGAGTCGTTGCTCCCAGCGGCACTCACTGTTGCTTCCTGGCCGGCTGAGGCCATCAGATCATCTCCGTTGTGCACCGCAACTCTTTACAAGACGGTTGCTGACGGGGTCCGTCTTACGACAATGTCAGGCTCAATGATAGCATAGCATCCGGCAGATTGCAAGCCTGCGCCGTGGCCTGTTGCAAGTCAATAGAAATGTCCTATGGTTACGTTCAGTAGAAATGTCCGGTTGTGCCCGTGTCATCAAGCACGTCACACAAAGCATCGCGCGTGGGGCACGCGCG